>Ga0207906_1000035_pt1 | contig 212420 bp, 203 predicted proteins | sample LinPmetageLP37_FD_184050 | JGI IMG/M metagenome (GOLD analysis project Ga0207906, IMG submission 184050) | Marine viral communities from the Pacific Ocean - LP-37 (SPAdes) | ecosystem: Environmental > Aquatic > Marine > Oceanic | place: Pacific Ocean | collected 2010-06-16
GCGGCACAAGTCCGCGCATTTTGCGCCTGCTTCGTGCTCGCCAAGGATGCCGATGATCTGTTCGTCCGTGAATCTCGTTCGCTTCATTGTCCGTCCTCAAGTTGGGCCGGACTCTAATCGACGGTGGAGGAAAAATCCCGTGGCAGGTCAGCCGAGTTTCGTTCTGGCCGCCGTCGCGTGTAACGCAAGAGGCCCCTTCAATGATACTATAGTCGGACCAGCCAAATGAGAATCGTTTTCTGCTGTAAACACTGGGATCAGTTCGTCGATATTTCGGCGTCCGGTAAGCGATCCCCTTGCGGACACCTTTGGGAAGCAGATCATGGATGAAGCAATGCATCGCTTTACCCTGATCGAGTTCTGGTCGATCCCAAAGGCCGGGACAGAATCGAGCTGCTGGTCATCGACGAGGCTGAACGCCTGTCCACTCCGAGCCTTGAACATGTCCTAGACATTTTCGACCGGACCGGGATCGGCCTCATTCTGATCGGCATGCCCGACCTTGAACGAAAGCTGGAACGCTACCCACAACTCTACAGTCGGATCGGCTTCGGCCACCATTACCGCCCTCTGGAGGGTGACGAACTGACCTTCGTGCTCACCCGCCACTGGAGAAAGCTCGGCCTACAACTGGATGACGCGGACTTCACCGACCTTCAGGCTGTCGCATCCATCGCTCGCATAACCGGCGGCAACTTCCGCTTGCTGCATCGGCTGTTCGTCCAGATTGAGCGAATCCACAAGATTAACGAACTCTCGCTTGTCACCGACGATGTGGTCGAAGCCGCACGCTCTACGCTGGTCATCGGCGCCACTTAGCGATGGAGAAACCGCGCCATATAGCGGTGAAGGTCACAGTAAGACGTCATGCAGCGTCAGCAGGGCATAAAAAGTTGAACCCCGTAACTCGTTTCGTTCGCCGCTCGACCGACATTCTTAGAGCATCTTTTGAGCCGATGATTATTACCTGTGTCTCGGCTCGAGTGATTGCGGTGTAGAGCCATTCTCTTGTCAGGAAAGAGGTGTCTTCAAGTACAACGATCACGGCCTTCGCTGAGGAGCCTTGGCTCTTATGACAGGTTATTGCATAAGCGAGCCTTATGTCGATCGCCGCCTCGAGAGGCACCGTTTGAAGGACTGGTCCGCCGGTATGGGGGTCAATATCACTTCCTTCCCAGTTGACCATGACGTCGTTTTCGATGTCACGCACTACGCCTAGCATCCCGTTAAATAAGCCACTGCTATAATGGTTCTTAGTGCAAATGATGGGGTCGCCCGGGTAAACCCGAGCATAAAGACCGAGTTGTTTGGCAATCTCCCAGTTTTCGGCACTCATGGTCTTGTTAAAGGCATCGACGGTTTGGTTTCTCGCCGCGCAGACCATGACGTCTTTAACTCCCTTAGAGTTGCGGAGTTGCCTATAGACATTAGATGCTCTCGCGACCAAAGTCTTTGCGTTAGCCTCGACGAAATACACTCCGTTCGCTTGGTTAAGATAAGTTGGAATGTCTGGCACTTCTCCAGCCCGAATTTGTCCCGCAACAAGGGGGATGGAAGAACCGTTGATCTGCCTAAGAGGCCTCGTCAACTGGCTGGTGATGATGGGCTTCTGAACTAAATTGTGAAAAACTGCGCCAAACCCTACCGGAGGAAGCTGCCCGGAGTCTCCAACAAGTAGAATTCGGCATCCGTCCGGTTGCAGTTTGAAAATCTCACTTAGCAGTTCGTGCAGCGTTGCGGTGTCGACCATGGCTGCCTCGTCGATGATCAACAAAGTTTCCCTAGTCAAGTTAGGAAGGTGGTCACCGGTTCGACCATTACTAACCGCGCGTAATCCATTGATGAGCCTCGCGATAGTGACCGCCAACCTTGGGGAGCCTGGTTGTGATGTTGATCGGCTGAGTTGAAGGGCGGCCTTCCCCGCTAAGGCGGCCATGAGGACATTACCACCAAGAGCTTCCCATGCGAGAGTGACTGCCAACATCACCGTCGTTTTCCCTACGCCAGCTCCTCCCTGGAGGCAGGCAAGTGGTCGGGCGATGATCTGACCCACTGCATATCTCTGCTCGTCAGTCAAATTGAACCCAATCGCCGTTTCAGTGTCGGATACAACATCGGAAATCTGAGAGATTGAATGGGGCCAGGCGCTGGCTGCGATTGCCGTTAACTTCTTTTCCACATCCGTTTCCAGATATCTGGCTCCGAAGGGCTGAATTAGATCGCCGTGTCTCACGAGCGATCCGTATTCGAGCCCCTCTGCCACCATGGAAGCTCCTGCGACCCCCTGAGGTGCAAGTTTGCGCCATTGCGCTTCTGTGGCCGCAGTATGGCCCTTAGAGAGTAGTTTGCGGGTCGCAGCATCTACGGCGCCACGCAGACGCTCTGGATGGCTTGCTAGGCGCTCTACGCCAGAACCCCGGAGAACCGCCTGACCCAGTGCGTCCGCTGCCGACCAAGGGAGGAGCGCGGCAGCAAGGTATGGGTTTGCGAGCAGCGCGTCTCCAGCTTTGGAGGCTCCGAGGAGGCGCCAGAGTTTCTGTGCAGCCCCTCGATCCTGAACGCCCAAGTGCTCAAGGCGATTATAGAACTCGAATTGCTCAACCTGAACTTTGTCAGCTGCAAGCTTCTGAGCGAATTCGGCTTGAACATGTATGGCCAGTTTGATCCCGAGATTGGGGCGACCGGGCTGCAACGTTTCACCAAGTTCTTCGAGCCTTTCCGGCGCAGAAAGCACATCATGGATGTCGTCGCCGAACCTATCGATTAGCCTCCTGGCACGCGCCTCTCCGACATTTGAAAGCGTCATCAGATAACCAGCTAACAAACGGCCGGAGGTTGCGGTGCGTTCGATGTTGGATGCCTCTATCTGCGCGAAAGCCCGACCGTAGCCGTCTTTATACTCCGTGAAATCTCCAGTTATCACGTAGGTCTCACCAAGAGCCGGAAAAAGCGGCTCCTTGACGCGCACCCTAAAGACCCTACCTTCGCTATTCTCTCCGGTGAAGATGACACCTGCATTAAGCTGGCTCACGATACTTTTGACGGCGAGCTCCATGTTAATTCACCTTCGGCAGCAAGCCGGCTTTGACCATTTCGAATTGAGCTTTCAGACCATCGTTTTCACGTTGAAGAGCAGTAAGTCTTGTCTCAGCTTCGTTTAGCTTCTGAAGAACAGCGGCATATTGTGCTCTTGCTTCCACGGCGCCATCTCTGTCCGCCTTTGCGCGTTTTGCCGTGGCGGCGATCCGAGACTTCGCAATATCGTCGATCTCTAAATCTCCGCGTTCTGCAATGCGGCAATTGGATGTGATGATATCGATGGCGGATTTGAGCTCCTCACGGTAGAAGTTCTGTCGATCCTCGGTTCTAACCTGCCATTCACCGTCCTCAGAAGTAAGTTGACGCAGCGTGAGGGTAAGGTTCTTATAGTCAATCTGCCCCCGCGAATTTGTCGGAATTTCCTCAGCATCGAATTTCTCCATGAACATATCAATGGCGCGCAGCAGTCGAGCTACGCCAGTATTTTTGGTCATGAACCTTTCTCCTGATCGGCGAGCCATTCAAAGAATGGCCCGGCAAGATTGACGTTTGCGATAACGTCGCTCCCTGGTGGCGCGTAGTCGTCAACGATGGATTGCATCTCCGCGTCGAGCTTCAAGTCCCCCCAGTCCACCAAGGCCAACACCAAGTTGGCGGTTTGTATGAAATGAGAGGTCCAACCGCCGATATTACAATTGAGGGGGGCTTCGACGATGGGCTCCGGTAAGCCCACTTTCGAGAGAGCCAATTCAAGCCTTCGGATCTTTTGTTCCTTGTTCGCATTCTCCAGTTGCAGCATTTTGATCTTGGACCGGAGGAACGTTAGGTCCTGGTGGAGAGGAGAAAGAATACTTGCGGCACCTTTTTGCGAAACGAGATATTCATCGAGCATAGCTCGATACCGCTCATTTCGACGTAGAGATACATCGCTTATGCCGATTTGCCCGGATACTTGTCGGGAGAGGTTGGTAATATTCCTGAAAAGAGCGCCTGATTTTTTGAGCGCAGATAGTGCCAATTCAACTCTACTGGCCGTATGGTCCATGAGTCTTTGTTGATATAAGGCGGCATTTCTTGACCCTCTAGGAGCTGGCATGTCAATCGTCTCCGGCTGTAATCGATGGCGGTGTTTTATCCGACAGTTGTTTTGGATTGTCCAAGAGTGTTCCAGCCTCTGAAGGTTTGATGCCAAGAGCCTTCATTCGCGATTTTAAAGCCCCTGAAAGCGCTTTTATTTCAGCGTCAGGATCAGGTTCTTCAACATCAGTGCGGCGGATTCTGGATAGAAGGCGTCCCGCTTTAATTCTAAGATCATCGGTGATCAGCGCTGGATAAGCATCTGAATCGAGAAGACGTTCCGCCAAGAACTGCGATTGATCAGAAGTGCGAACAACTCGTTGGAGATGATCTCTTATAATTTCTGGCTCGTCTGTATGGATGCCACCTGCGTCGTCGTCGAGCATATCCCGAAGAACGATCTCCGTCTCTTGCCACCCGGCGAGTTCATAGGAGTCGAGCTCGTTCTGAGCTGCGATTGAATGAAGCTCTTCGTTCCGATCTCCAGACGCTTTGATACTTAAAAAAAGATTGCTGCTGTATGCAATACGAGACTTTAGCGCGCGGATTTTGGCGGTAATTGCCGGAAGATGATCGATGCTTTTGCAGGAGAGCTTGCAAACCCCGCAGCGCATAGGGCCTCCAGCAGTCTGGATAACATCCACGGGGCACTCTTCGCCTACCGGGCAGATGTGCGTATCACGGAAAACGATAGTGGCCGCAGGAGACTGCCGCAGGATCTGAATACCAGTCGCGTCCGCTTCAGATAACGCCGAGGACAAGCTTATCATCCTAAATCGATGAATTGTTTCGTTTCGGTCCGCCCGGAAAGACTTTTGTAGCGCGCTGTTGACGGATCGAGCTTTAATAGCGGCAGGACCATGCTTGATTGTAGCTGTTTTTGTGCGCGCTAACTCTGGATGTTCAAGGTCTTCCTCTGCCGATCTCAATGCTTTCAAAAGCTCTTGCATATCAGGATAGTCATAGTGGGCGGTTGTAGTTTCATTGAGGTGACCGATGAGATCAGCAATAACGGTCAGGCCCGTGGCGCCACTTCTACGCGAAACGTAGGTTGAACGGCAGGAATGAGGAGTTTGAATCCTCTTTATGTGGATTCGGCAATATGGATATCCCTGCCTGTTGTTTGACCCTGGGTCGATCTCCCCTTTGACGTTTGGCGGCTTTCGAAGTTCAATCATTGGATCAAGGCCGAGAGTGTTAGAAGCGGCAAATGCTGTAAAGGCGTAGAGAACCTCAGACCAAAAATCATCGTAAGAACGGTCGGCAATGACTTTGCCATAAGCATCAACGAAAAGGGGTGTTACATCTCCAAACCTGCTGCTTTCGCGACCTTCGTAGCGAAACTTTCTGGATTGCACTCCACGCATTTCCAGATACTCCTGTTGTCTTTGAAGCATCTGAAACGTTCGAATGGGAACAATCGTATCCCACGGTTCATCTCTCGATTTGTCGGTGTTGATGTGGAGCTTAAAATATTCATCGTCTGGCGTGAGTTTGGGTAAATGCATTCCCCAAGCCTCGCGATCGATCCACTGACAACTTTGGAAGCGGAGACCGGTGTCCAAGGCGAGAATAACCATCCTCAGTGCGCTGAGGTTTAAACCCCTTGCCGCGCTCTTGGAGCCAACCAGAAGGACTTGGGGGATACGGTGAACCTGAAAGGTCTCGCCCTGATGCTGATAGCAGAGAGGGACTTGGTGAATGTCAGTTAGAATCTGATGATGATCGTTGTAGTGGGTGAGCTTCAAACCAAGGAGTTGGTTTCCGTCTTCCTTGGTAAGCTGATCGCCGAAGCTCTCAATCGTGTAAAGCCATTTGATGAGGTGGGGGAAGGCGTCGGCCTTAAACGGAATCTTATTCGTCTTGTAGCGCTTCTTCGTTTTCGGAATGAGAAATTCGGGTATGATCGGGTTAACAAACGAGCCTCCCGCGATATGCTCAAACTCATGATCACCGTAGATATAGGCCACCCAATCGAAGAACTTGTTGAGAGCCGAAACGTGGGTTCTTTGGCTATCCGGTGTCAGGTTTCTCGACTTCAGGAAGTCTACAAAAGTTGGGAATGATTGCGCTTTCCCAACCTGATCCAAAAAGGGGTAACGCTTGAAGTCTTTTGGAGCACGAATTAGGGGGAGAGCGATCCGCGATTCATGACAGATTTGTGGAAGGTAAAATGAGATGTAGTCAGCGAAAGCGTGTAGATTTTTCCCAAACCTGTGATCTTCAAACCCTCTTTTTTGTCTGTATTCGATGAACTGTTCGAAAAGTTCATTCCAATTCATTGCTACGGATTCTGGAAATTCCCAACGGGTGCCATTTAAGTGAACCGGCAAGGAAAAATAGCCGCAATTGCGACGCCCCCCGTGGACATATGGTTCCGTTGTTCGGTCCTGCGATCGCTTGCCAGAAAATTCTGCTGCTCTGCGTTTGATCTGTTGTTCGACCTCTTCAGACGAGAAGCTAAGAAGGTTCGTTTCAGATAAAATGTTAATCACAACTAGAACTGATGGCGGAGGGCACTTTGCTGTAGCAGATTGGTGAAGATTAACCAAATGACTGTTCAGGTTGAATACTTCTTCTACTGTGATGTCGGAGAATTTGTGCCAGTCGGTCGAGTAAATCCAGGACAAGCTGTGCTGATTAACTCTATATTCAACTTGGACGCCATGATCATTCATCGCGTCTTGATCAGCCTCGTATGATGAAATGAAGCGCAGCAACTCCGTGCCCATTGTTTTCCTCAGTTCGAGGTTAACGGTCTTTCGAAATCCGAAGCCAATGGGTAATATGATCTTCGCCTCTCGCCATAGGCGGAATAAAACTAGTCTTGCGGTCGATCGCAGTCCTTTGCGAACTATACCCTCAGGGGCCGTTTCAAACCACTTGAGCTTCTGCACAAGTGTATTATGGATGTTCTTCACTCCTTGCGCGAGATCGAACAGCTCTTGAACGATCCGAGTTGGATCGGTTCCTGCAAATACCGCGTCACGGACCTCTTGCGCCCGGAACTTCGCGTATCGGACTGTCTTGGTCCCCTCTTTGTCGTATCGAACTCGCGCTCGTTCAACAGTATCCGTCGTGGCTCGGTGGAGGTCTGACAGCTTGATGGACTTGATTAGCAGGTGATTGCTCAAGTTGATCATATGCTGTCTCCATGGGGCATATTGGACAACATTCGCTGTGCAATGTCGGTGTGCCGCTTGGCAATCCAGGCCCTTATGTCGCGCTCTTTGTCAGTCTGTCCCATTGCAAAGTGATCGATCATTCTTAGTTTGCTCTCAAGAATAATCGGATCTTCACGCGCGTAGTGCGCTGTCGATGAACTGTCCTCATGACCCATCAACTTTTGAACTTCCGGAAGCCTGAGCCCATATCCTCCTTCAACTGGAATGAAGTTCAGCATGAACACGCCGTAGAAGTGGCGCAGCGAGTGGGGCGTATATGGTTTACCATTCGGCTTGCGAGGAGCGCCAGATCGAATGCCCGCCGCATGAAAGGCTTTAATTCGATTATTGTCCTGCACGAGGCTATAGGGACGTCCGTTCCCGAGCGTTCTAATGTCCTGAAAGACCATGCGATCAGGAGTGATAGGTCTGTGTTCATATCGAAGATAGTTTTCGAGAGCTTCGAAGAATATGTCTCGTAGCTGAGGTATAATATAGGTTTCAGAAAATCTGCGCCCCTTAAACCGTCGCGCATATCGTTGAGGTAATTGGTCGGCATATCGATGGCTCTCTGGGTCATGGACGAAGACCTCCCGATTATCGAAGTCGATAGCCTCCCATGGTAGTTGTATGGCTTCACTTGTGCGCAGGCCCGCGCCTGCCATGAGTGACCAGACGGCTTGATCACGGAAGCAGTTGGCAGCATCGAGAAGAGGCATCAGGTATTCTGCGGGATAATCCAGCATTTCATTATCTTTACTGGATGTTTCTCCGCCAATCTTGCTGGATATAGACATCCCACCTTTCGGCCTGTCGATCCCATTGGGCTTCCAACGCGTTACACCCGCCAGCATGGACTTCTGCATCATTCTCTTAATTTCAGTGGCAGAACGATGGCTTTTCTTCAGAACCTTGAATAGCTCCATTGGTGCAGCTCCTTCAACGACTTCGATGCCGTCCCAATCAGCCATATCGTTTGTCAGCGTGGACCAGTAATCAGAGAGTTCGAGAAAACGATTTATGGCGGCGGCGGCGTTTTGAGCGGACTTCCGGCTCAATGTTTTCTGTTTCAAATTGCTAACAGCTTGGAAGTATCCCTCAGCATCAGAGCTAATGTTAAGTGCATCCGGACGAGCGACACGTGCAGCCAAATACCAGTCAACGGCATTCAGGATCTCGTAGCGCGAACTGGGTTGGCCAAACACTCCGACCTCGACTAGGTAGTCTAAAAACTGGGCAACTACATTTGAGTATCTGTCTACGGTCGCAGAAGCTTCTCCGCGTTTGATGAGTGCGGCCACAAACGTGTCCATGACATCCAGAAATTCTCCATCGTCATCAATCAACCTAAGGGTGTCATATTTTCCCCATTTAGAGCGGACTCGTGTAAAGTTCTTCATTTGTTCCAGTGCCTCCAAAAGGGGCTCCGACGATACACATTAAGGTGTGCATGTCAATACGCGCAGTAAGGTCAGGAAACGTTAACGGCTTCAAGCATTTGGTAGAGGTGTAGGGCTGTTTTAATGCGTTCTAATGTCAAGGTAAGATAAGAACCGCGGACCTACTGATTACAAATCAGTTGCTCTACCAGCTGAGCTATAGGGGCACTGAGGGCTCATTTAGAGAAATGGCGCGGGGGGTGCAAGAGGGGAAATGAGAGTTTCTTTCGGATTTTACACGCGGCGCGGGACGGGCTATTCATCGCCAAGATTTTCAAGGTTGAGCGGAGTATCATGCAGCTCGTTTTGCACACAGGTGTTCATTTCACGGAAGACGAGCGGCTGCTGAAATGCCTGCTGCGCAATCAGGATGACTTTGCCAAAACCGGCGTCAAAGTGCCCGGGCCCAGCACCTATCGCAATCTGTTTCGCGATACGCTCAACGCGATGCACAAGGCAGAGCCTTCTGAGGTGGCGCGGGATGTTTTGCTTGATGCGATTCTCGATGAGGACGCAGCCAGCCGGGTGATCCTGTCGGATGCGAACTTCTTTCGCTCGCCCGCCACGGCCCTGCAAGAAGGGGTGCTCTATCCCGCCGCCGCCGTTCGGATGTTGCGCATGGCGCAGCTGTTCCCCGAGGACGAGATTCGCATCTTTATGGCGATCCGAAACCCCGCGTCGCTGGTGCCGGTGCTCTATGACAAAGCGGCGGACAAGACTTCGGCGGCCTTCTGGGGGGAGCGGGGGCCGGAAGACCTGCGCTGGTCTGAGACGATTGCCCAATTGCGCGAAGCGGCGCCGGGCATTCCGATCACGGTCTGGTGCAACGAAGACACGCCGCTGATCTGGGCACAGATCATCCGCGAGATGGCCGGATTGGAGCCGGAGACAAAGATCAAAGGCGGCTTTGATCTGTTGCACGCCATCATGTCCGAAGAAGGGATGCGACGGTTCCGCAGCTATCTCGACACCCATCCGGAGATGTCCGAGGCGCAGAAGCGGCGTGTGATCACAGCGTTTCTCGATAAATACGCGCTGGAAGAAGAGATCGAAGAGGAACTCGACATGCCCGGCTGGACCGAGGAATTGGTCGAGCGGATGACGGCACTTTATGACGCGGATGTCGAAATCATCCGCGCCATGCCGGGCGTCAGCCTGATCGCGCCTTAAGTGCCAGCGGCGGCCAATTCGGTGATCACGTCATAGGCCATGGCCACATCCTCGGCCGTGGCGGTGAAGGCACCTGCCTGAAAGCGGATCACCAATGCCCCGTCGATACGGGTCTGAGTCAAGTAAATGCGGCCATCGTCGTTGATGCGATTGAGCAGGTCTTGGTTATGCGCATCAAGGTCTGCGGTCGCGAGGTGGCGGAAGGTGAAGAGCGAGAGCATCGGCTGGGTCACGACCTCAAAACCCTCAGTCGCCTCCAGCCGCGCGGCCAAATCCTGTGCCCATGTCACATGGTTTCGGATCATTTCGCGCAGCCCTTCCAGCCCATGGGCGCGGATCAGAAACCATAGTTTCAGGGCGCGAAAGCGGCGGCCCAGTGGGACCGACCATTCGGAATAGTTCACGATCCCATCCGCGCCGTGGGTTTTCAGGTATTCCGGCTGGATCGCCAAAGTCCTGACCAAATCGTCGGGATTGCGCAGAAAATGTGTGGTGCAATCAAACTGCGCGCCGAGCCATTTATGCGGGTTCATGACCACGGAATCGGCCCGCTCGACCCCGGCCCAGAGGCTGCGGAACTCAGGGCAGATCATCGCCGATCCGGCCCAAGCGGCATCTACATGGGTATAAAGCCCCTCGGCCTCGGCGACATCCATCACGGCGGCGATATCATCGCTGGCCCCCGCGCTGGTGCCGCCGGTGCAGGCGATGATGCCCGCGGGCTGATGCCCCCCCGCGCGGTCGGCGGCGATGGCGGCGCGTAGGGCATCGGCATCCATCGCGCGGGTTGGGCCGTGGGTAGGGATACGCACAAGGTTCTCTTCGCCCAGCCCCGCAATCCAAATGGCGCGGTCGACCGAGGTGTGCACCTCTGCCGAGCAATAGACCCGCAGGCGCGGCTGGCCCGACAGACCTGCCTTGTTGCCCTGCCAATCCAATGCCCGCTCACGCATTGTCAGCACGGCGCAAAGCGTGGCGGAACTTGCGCTGTCTTGGATCACGCCGGTGAACCCATCGGGCAGACCGATCGCTTGGCGCATCCAATCGCAGACTCGGGTTTCCAGCTCGGTCGCCGCCGGAGAGGTCTGCCACAGCATACACTGCGCCGCGATGGCAGAGACGAAATATTCCGCCAGCACCGAGACAGGCGCGGCATTGGCCGGGAAATACGCAAAGAACCGGGGGTGCTGCCAATGGGTCATGCCGGGCATGATGGTCTGCTCAAAATCGTCGAAAATCGCCTGCATCGCCTCGGCCCCTTCGGGCGGGGCGTCGGGCAGGGCAGAGAGCACGGCACCGGGGGCGACCTGTGCGCGGACGGGTTCATTGCGCAGGCCCGCGTGGTAGTCTGCGGCCCAATCGGCCGCACGGCGGCCCCACTGTCGGAAATCCTCCCAGTTCATGCGCGGCTCCTGTCGGTTTTAATTCTGGTTGTCATCCGTATTTCCTGCCCCATGTTGTTGTATTGTCTCACTGTTGTTCCGCGCGGCTTGCCCTCTTCAAGAATGATGCCGCAGCGGTTATGGTGATCGTCACGCCCTTTTGGGCGCTCTTTGACTTGGTAAGTAGCGATCAGGAAACCGTCAAGAATGGCCACAATGCCCCCCCTGCGCCGCACTGCCCGCTCCCTTCCGATTGCGCTTTTGCGCGCGCGGGAAAGGGTGATGGGGCCGATCCGGGAAATCCTGAACGAAAGCGGCATCTCGGAACAGAAGTTTCGCGTTCTGCGCGTGGTCGAGGAATCCGGCCCGATGGAGCAGACAGCGCTGGCGCAGCAAGCCTGTTTGTTGCTGCCGAGCCTGACCCGCATGCTGCGCGCGATGGAGCAAGAAGGTCTGCTGAGCCGTGCCAGTGACCCCGACGACGGGCGCAAATCTATCGTCACGATCACCGATCAGGGCCAGCAGGTGCTGCAAGACCACGCGGGCGACGCCGCCGCGTTGTTTTCGGATTTCGAAGCCCGTTTCGGCAAGCAGCGGATGGAAGACCTGCTGGATATGCTCGAAGACCTCGTTAATCTGGACATGCAGAAAAAGACTGACGGGCCAAAGAAAGACTGACGCGTAGGGGGTTAGCCCCCCTTTACTGCCCGCCGCACCGCGCAAATTCCGGCCAGCGCCATGCGGCTGCCCTCGGCCTCTGTCGCCGGGGCACCCTGTTGGGTCAGGGCCCGCAGGTAAAGCTGCGCCGCGCCGCCCGTGCCGATCACCGCCAGCGTTTGGCCCAGCCAATAGGCCCGCGCCGCCGCAAGTTCCGCGCCGATCAGCGTGCCAGCTAACCGCGCCTCTGCCGTGGGCGGCGGGATATCGTTCAAAGCCAGATCAGCCCGGATGGAGGCCAAACGCCCCGCCAGCCGCTCGGGCCGCGACAGCCCATCGCTGAGCGCATCGTCAAAGGCCGTGTCGTCCAGCGCCGTGCCCTCGGCTGGGGTGCCGTCGCCCAAAAGGTCCAGCAATTCCCCGGTCAGGAAAGTCTGAAAGCTCACCACTTCGCCCGCGCTGATCTGCGCCCAGACCGAGGTGGCGCCGGGCAAGCAGATCACCCCGTCCCAGTCTTTGTTGAGGCTCAGAAAGCCCGCGATCCGTGTCTCGGCCCCTTGCAGCAGTCCGCTGGGGCTTTGCTGCCGCAGGGCGGGGATGACCTGAAGGTCGAAGTTATCCGTGGGGAGAGGCGTCGCACCTTCGGCAGTGGCGGTGCAGGGCACCATGCGGGGCGCGGCGTCGGTCCAGCCTACGGGCAGGCCCGCCACGAAGACCGGCAAACGCGGCAATTGCCACGGCGCGGTGAGTGTCTTGAGCGCGGCGTCAAAGGCCGAGGCGCTGGTCAGGCCCGCCGGGTCGCACTCAGCCGTGGCGGTCTCAAGCGCCGATCCGCCCTGCATCGCCCAGACCTGCAACCGCGCGTCTTGGACCTCAACCGCCAGCCAGTCTGCTTTGCTTACATCGGTCATCGCACCGCCTCTCGTCGTGAATTTCCGTCTGGCATAGGCCCTGTGGGCTACGGGTTCAATGCGTCCGATGCCCTGTCAGCCGTGAGACTGCCCGATTACTTCAAGCCTAAAATATTTATCCTTGAACGAAAAAGCGACTCAGCCTAGGCTCCGTTCCAAAGCGAACCAGAGGGGAATTTCGATGCGTGCAATCTGTCTTGGCGGCGGTCCTGCGGGGCTGTACTTCGCGATTTCGCTGAAACTGCGCCAGCCCGAGGCCGATGTGACGGTGCTGGAACGCAACCGCGCCGATGATACCTTCGGCTGGGGCGTTGTGCTGTCGGATGAAACGCTGGATAATCTTGAGGTTAACGACCCCGTCTCAGCACGCGAAATCCGCAGCCATTTCGCCTATTGGGACGATATCGCCCTGCACCACAAGGGCAACGTAATCCACAGCACCGGCCATGGTTTCTGCGGTATTGGGCGCAAGCGGCTGCTGCTGATTTTGCAAGAACGGGCGCGCGCGTTGGGCGTGAACCTGCAGTTCGAGACCGAGGTCAAGGATGCCTCCGAATACATGGACGATTACGATCTCGTGGTCGCCTCCGACGGTCTGAACTCCAAAACCCGGATGGAATTCGAAGAAACCTTTAAACCAGACATCGACGTGCGCCGCTGCCCCTTCGTCTGGCTCGGCACGCATCAGAAATTCGACAACGCTTTTACCTTCATCTTTGAAAAGACCGGCAAAGGCTGGATCTGGGTCCACGCCTATCAGTTCGACAAAGACACGGCGACTTTCATCGTCGAATGTAGCCAAGACACCTTTGACGCCTATGGATTTGGCGAAAAAACCCAAGAAGAAACCATCGCGATCTGCGAGGAGATCTTTAAGGACCACCTCGACGGCCACAAACTGATGACCAACGCCAGCCACATCCGCGGTTCGGCTTGGATCAAGTTCCCTCGCGTGCTTTGCGAAAAGTGGAGCCACCAGAATGTTGTGCTGCTGGGCGATGCCTCGGCCACGGCGCATTTCTCGATCGGGTCGGGCACGAAACTGGCGCTGGAATCTGCGATCTCGCTGGCGAAACATGTCAGCGACGACAAAGACCTGACCACGGCGTTCGAGAAATACGAAGAAGCTCGCCGCCTTGAAGTGCTGCGCCTGCAATCGGCGGCGCGCAACTCGGTAGAATGGTTCGAGGATGTTGAGCGTTACCTCGATCTGGACCCGGTGCAGTTGAACTATTCCATGCTGACCCGCAGCCAGCGGATCAGCCACGAAAACCTGCGCGAGCGTGACCCCAAGTGGCTGGAAGGAGCCGAGAAATGGTTCCTCGACCAAGCGGGTGCCGACAGCAATGGCCCCGTCCGCGCGCCGATGTTCGCGCCGTTTCAACTGCGTGACATGAAGCTTGAAAACCGCATCGTCGTCTCGCCGATGGCGCAGTACAAGGCCGTCGACGGCTGCCCAACCGACTGGCATTTCGTGCATTACGCCGAACGCGCCAAGGGCGGCGCGGGGCTGGTCTATACTGAGATGACCTGCGTCTCGCCCGAGGGCCGCATCACGCCGGGCTGTCCGGGCCTTTATGCGCCTGAGCACGAAGCCGCGTGGAAACGCCTGACCGATTTCGTTCATGCCGAGACCGAAGCGAAGATTTGCTGCCAGATCGGCCACTCGGGCCGCAAAGGCTCGACCCAACTGGGTTGGGAGGAAATGGACGCGCCGCTGAAGGCGGGCAACTGGGACATCATCTCGGCTTCCGCGATCCCGTGGTCGGACAACAATGCCTTGCCCAAAGCGGCGACCCGCGAAGACATGGACGTGATCCGCGACGAATTCGTCGAAGCCACCCGCATGGCCGAGCGCGCCAACTTCGACATGGTCGAACTGCATGCGGCACACGGCTACTTGATCTCGTCCTTCATCTCGCCGCTGTCGAACCAGCGCGAGGATGCCTATGGCGGCAGTCTTGAAAACCGCATGCGCTACCCGCTTGAGGTCTTCAAAGCGATGCGCGACGCTTGGCCCGGGGGCAAGCCGATGGCGGTGCGCATCTCGGCCAACGACTGGGTCGAAGAAGACGGCGTGACCCCCGACGAAGCCGTTAAAATCGCCAGTATGTTCAGTGAGGCGGGGGCCGATATCATCGACGTCTCGGCAGGCCAGACCTCGAAACAGGCCAAGCCTGTCTATGGCCGCATGTTCCAGACCCCGTTCAGCGACCGCATCCGCAACGATGGCGGTATCAAGACCATGGCCGTGGGCAACATCTACGAGGCCGACCACGTCAACTCGATCCTGATGGCGGGGCGTGCCGATCTGGTCTGCCTTGCCCGGCCACATCTGGCCGATCCCTATTGGACCCTGCACGCCGCGGCCGCCATCGGCGACCGCCACGCCGATTGGCCGCTGCCCTACGGCCCGGGCCGCGATCAGGCATGGCGTCTGGCAGACCGCGCGGCGGAGATGGAGAAAGTATGAGCCATATCGTCATCACCGGCGGCGGCACTGGCGTAGGGGCCGAGATCGCCCATGCGGTGGCCGGAACCGGCGCCAAGGTCACCATCATGGGCCGCCGCGAGGGGCCGCTGCGCGATCAGGGCCTGCCGTTTCAGACCTGCGACGTGACCGATGCGGATGCCGTGCAAGCGGCCTTTGCCGCCGCCCGCGAGCAGAATGGCCCGATCACCGGCGTCATCGCCAATGCGGGCGCGGCGCATTCCGCGCCCTTCCACAAGATCACCGCACAGGACATGAATAATATGATGGCGGTGAACGTCACCGGCGTCTTCAACGTCTGGCAGGCCGCGCTGTCGGAGATGAAAGACGCCGGGCAGGGGCGTTTGATCGCCGTGGCCTCCACCGCGGGGCTCAAGGGCTATCCTTACGTTGCGGGCTATGTCGCGGCGAAACATGGGGTCGTCGGCCTGACCCGCGCGCTGGCGTTGGAACTGGCGCGCACGGGCATCACCGTGAACGCAATATGCCCGGGCTTCATCGACACGCCGCTCTTGGAACGCTCGGTCGAGAATATCACGGTGACCACCGGCAAAAGCGCCGAGGAGGCCCGCGCCTTGCTGAAACGCGCCAGCCCGCAGAACCGCTTTGTCGAAACCTCCGAGGTCGCAGGTGCTGTGCTCTACCTGCTGTCGGGCGCCGCGGCTTCGGTCAACGGCCACGCGCTCGCGCTATCGGGGGGCGAAGTATGAGCGATGTGGCCAAGGATCGCGTGCGCCTCTGGCTGCGGCTGCTGAAAGTCGTGCGGGGGCTGGAGCAAGAGTTGCGCGATACGCTGCGGCGCGAGCATAACACGACGCTGCCGCGGTTCGACGTAATGTCGGCCCTCTCGCGCCATCCCGAAGGGCTGAAGATGAGCCAGCTTTCGGGCGTGCTGCGCGTGTCTAACGGCAATGTCACCGGCATCGCCGACCGTCTGAGCGAGGAGGGGCTGGTCGAACGCATCCCGGTCCCCGGCGACCGCCGCGCGATGATGCTGCGCTTGACCCCCGCGGGCACGGCGCAATTCGCCCGCCAAGCGCAGGCGCATGAAGACTGGATCAACGAAAAACTGCGCGGAATCTCCTCCGAGGAAGCCCGCGCCATGGCGGCCCGCCTGCAGGCTTTCGCCGCCCAAACGGAAGAAAAGGAAAAAGCCAATGCGCAGTGATGTGACGCATTTCCAATGTGAAATCAAAGACCGGATCGCCACCGTGCGGCTTGACCGGCCTGACCGCAAGAACCCGCTGACTTTCGAAAGCTACGCCGAGCTGCGCGACTGGTTCCGCGATTTGGTCTATGCCGATGACGTTGATGTGGTGATCTTTGGCTCCAACGGCGGAAACTTTAGCTCCGGCGGCGATGTGCATGATATCATTGGTCCTTTGACCCGCATGAATATGAAGGAACTACTGCGTTTCACGCGCATGACCGGCGATTTGGTCAAGGCCATCGTGAACTGCGGCAAGCCGGTCATTGCCGCCGTCGATGGCGTCTGCGTGGGCGCGGGCGCGATTATCGCCATGGCCTCGGACCTGCGGCTGGCAACGGCAGAGGCCAAGACCGCCTTCCTTTTCACTCGCGTAGGCCTTGCGGGCTGCGACATGGGCGCCTGCGCGATCCTGCCGCGCATCATCGGCCAGACACGGGCGGCCGAACTGCTCTACACCGGGCGCGCCATGTCTGCCGAAGAAGGGGAACGCTGGGGTTTCTACAACCGGTTGGTGACGGGCGAGACGCTGGAAGGTGAGGCGCTAAAGCTGGCGCAGAAAATCCAAGCCGGCCCGAATTTCGCGCATATGATGACCAAGACGATGTTGGCCCAAGAATGGGCGATGTCCATCGAACAGGCGATCGAAGCCGAGGCGCAAGCGCAGGCGATCTGCATGCAAACGGGCGATTTTGAACGCGCCTACAACGCTTTCGTCGCCAAGGAACGCCCGGTCTTCGAAGGGGACTGAGCCACGAATAGCCAAAAGATAAATACGCGGGGAGGCGTAAACCATGGCTGACAAAAGTTTTCTCGACTGGCCCTTTTTTGAGCCACGCCACAAGGAGCTGGCGCTGGCTCTGGACGGGTGGGCGGCACGCGAGTTGAAGAACGTGGATCACGGCGACACCGATGGGGCCTGCCGCGATCTGGTGACGATGATGGGCCAAGACGGCTGGCTGCGCCACAGCGGCGCGGAGGGGGACGAGGTGCTTGATGTGCGCAGCCTTTGCCTGATCCGCGAAACGCTGGCGCGCCACGACGGATTGGCGGATTTTGCCTTTGCTATGCAAGGGCTTGGCACCGGCGCGATCTCACTTTTCGGGAGTGATGAGCAAAAGGCCGAATGGCTCCCCAAGACCCGTTCGGGACAGGCGATTTCGGCCTTTGCCCTGACCGAACCACAGTCCGGCTCAGACGTTGCAAACTCCACCATGACAGCCACGCCAGACGGCAACGGCTATGTGCTCGACGGACGCAAGACGTGGATTTCCAACGGCGGCATCGCGGATGTCTACACCGTCTTCGCCCGCACTGGAGAGGCACCGGGCGCCAAGGGGTTGTCGGCCTTCATCGTGCCCGCCGACACGCCGGGGCTTAGGGTCGAGGAACGGCTAGAGGTTATGGCGCCGCATCCACTGGCCACCTTGCATTTTGATGGCGTGAAACTGCCCGGCTCGGCGCTTCTGGGTGAGGCGGGGCGCGGCTTTGCCATTGCCATGTCGGTGCTGGATGTCTTCCGCTCCACCGTCGCCGCCGCCGCCCTCGGGTTTGCCCGCCGTGCTCTGGACGAGGCGCTTTTGCGCGTCACCAGCCGTCAGGTACAGGGCGCGCCGCTGAGCGAATTGCAAATGGTGCAGGGCCATATCGCGGACATGGCGCTTGACGTCGATGCCGCCGCTTTGCTGGTTTACCGCGCCGCTTGGACAAAAGACAGCGGCGCGCCGCGCGTCACCCGCGAGGCGGCAATGGCCAAGCTATTCGCCACGGATCAGGCACAAAAGGTGATCGACAAGGCCGTTCAATTGCACGGTGGCGACGGCGTGCGCAATGGCGAGGCAGTGGAGCGGCTTTACCGCGAAATCAGGGCCTTGCGCATTTACGAGGGCGCGTCGGACGTGCAACGTATTGTCATCGCCCGCCAGACTTTGGGAGCCATGTCATGAAACTGCACCCGACCGGACATGAAGACACCTTCGCCCGTGAAAACCTGCCGCCCTTCGACCAGTGGCCAGACTTGCTGTTGGACCGCTTCGACTATCCCGATCGCCTGAACGTCGGCGTCGAACTAACTGACAAGATGGTGGAAAAAGGGTTTGGCGACCACACCGCACTGATCGGCAACGGGCGCCGGCGCACATACAAGGAGCTAGCTGACTGGACCAACCGTCTGGCTTCCGCGCTGGTCGAGGATTTGGGGGTGAAACCCGGCAACCGGGTGTTGATCCGCTCGGCCAACAATCCCGCGATGGTGGCCTGCTGGTTGGCGGCGACCAAGGCGGGGGCGGTGGTGGTCAACACCATGCCGATGCTGCGCGCGGGCGAGCTTGCGGCCATCGTCGACAAGGCCGAGATCACCCACGCGCTCTGCGACACGCGGTTGATGGATGAGATGACGGCATGCGCGAAAACCTCCAAATTCCTCAAAACGGTCGCGGGTTTCGACGGCACCAGCAACCACGACGCCGAGTTGGACCGTCTCGCGCTGGAAAAACCGGTGCAGTTCGAGCCGGTGGACACCGCGCAGGACGATGTGGCGCTCTTGGGTTTTACCTCAGGAACCACCGGTAACCCTAAGGCAACAATGCATTTTCATCGCGATCTTCTGATCATCGCAGATGGCTATGCGCGCGAAGTGCTGAACGTCACGCCAAGGGATGTTTTCGTCGGCTCGCCGCCCTTGGCCTTTACCTTTGGCCTTGGTGGCCTCGCGGTTTTCCCGCTGCGCTTCGGGGCCGCCGCGACGCTTTTGGAAACCGCAAGCCCGCCCAACATGATCGAGATCATCGAGAAGTACAAAGCCACCGTCTGTTTCACCGCGCCCACCGCTTACCGCGCGATGTTGCAGGCGATGGAAGAGGGCGCGGACCTCAGCAGCCTGCGTGCCGCCGTTTCCGCCGGAGAGACGCTGCCTGCACCAGTTTATCACGAGTGGCAGGAAAAGACCGGTAAACCCATGCTTGACGGCATCGGCGCGACGGAAATGCTGCATATCTTCATCTCGAACCGCTTCGACGACCACCGCGCCGCTTGTACCGGCAAGCCCGTCACGGGCTATGAGGCGCGGGTGATCGACGCCGACGGAAACGAGGTGCCGCGCGGCGAGGTAGGCCGTCTGGCCGTGCGGGGTCCAATCGGCTGCCGCTATTTGGGCGACAAGCGGCAGGCGGATTATGTCAAGGACGGGTGGAACATCACCGGCGACAGTTTCACCATGGACGAGGATGGCTATCTGCATTTCGCCGCTCGCAACGACGATATGATCATCAGTTCTGGCTACAATATTGCCGGGCCGGAGGTCGAGGCGGCGCTGTTGAGCCATCCTTGTGTCAGCGAATGCGGGGTGGTGGCCGCCGCGGATGACGGGCGCGGCTCTATCGTTCAGGCGCATGTGGTTCTGGTTGACGGAACGCCCGAAGACGCCAATACTATCAAGATATTGCAGGATCATGTTAAAGCGACCATCGCACCCTATAAATACCCGCGCGACATTCGTTTCATCAAAGAACTGCCCAAAACCGCGACCGGCAAGATCCAGCGTTTCGCGCTGAGAGAGGATACATGAACAGTTTCGACGAAGCCTCCAAAGGCGCCAAGATGGATTTCGCCAAGGACAAATCCTATGGCGATTACCTTGGGCTGGACCAAATCCTGACCACCGAGAACCCGCTCGACATGGCGCATGACGGGCTGCTTTTTATCATCCAGCACCAGACTTCGGAGCTATGGATGAAACTGGCGATCCATGAGTTGACCGCCTGCCGAAAAGCGCTTCAGGCGGGGGAATTACGGCAGAGTTTCAAGATGTTGACCCGTGTGGCACGGATTTTTGAGCAGCTTAATTCGGCTTGGGACGTGTTGCGGACCATGACGCCGAGCGAATATACCCAGTTCCGTCCGCACCTTGGTGCCTCTTCTGGGTTTCAGTCCTACCAGTACCGTCTGATCGAATACCTGCTGGGCAACCGGATCGCGGCGCTGACCAAACTGCATGAACACACGCCCGAACCCCATGCGGCGCTGGTGGCGGAAATGCAGCAGCCGAGCCTCTATCAGGTGGCGATTGATCTGCTTTGCACACGGCTGGGGGAGCCGTCGCTTGCCGGCAGCCCCGAGCCGCAGGCTTGGCAGCCGAAGGCCGAGGTTCAAGCCCTGTGGAAACAGGTTTATGAAGACCCGACAACTCATTGGGAACTCTACGAATTGGCGGAAAAACTGGTCGATCTCGAAGACTACTTCCGGCGTTGGCGGTTCAACCACGTGACCACCGTGGAACGTATCATTGGTTTCAAGCGCGGCACCGGGGGCACCGCTGGGGTGACCTATCTGCGCAAAATGCTTGAGGTGGAGCTTTTCCCTGAGCTTTGGCATGTGAGAGGAGCACTGTAAGTGTCTGTTTTGAAAAAAGATCAGTTCATCCTACCGGAGGGCGTCATCTACCTCGACGGCAATTCGCTGGGGCCATTGCCCAAGGCCGCCGCCGCGCGGGTGCAGGAGATGATCACTGCTGAATGGGGTGAGATGTTGATCCGAGGCTGGAACCAAGCCGGTTGGATGGAACAGCCCGCCCGCGTTGGCAATATGGTGGCCGGGATCGTTGGCGCGCCAGAAGGCTCGGTCGTGATGGGCGACACGCTGTCGATCAAGGTTTTTCAGGCGCTGGCCTCGGCGGTGAAGCTGCGCCCGAGCCGCAGGGTGATCCTGTCGGACAGCGGCAACTTCCCGTCGGACCTCTACATGGCCGAGGGGCTGGTGGGGCTGCTGGAGCAGGGCTATGAGCTGCGCACCGTGCCGCCAGAAGAGGTGACGGGGGCCATTGGCGAAGAAATCGCCGCCGTGATGCTGACCGAGGTCGACTACCGCACTGGCCGCAAGCACGACATGAAGGCGATCACCGAATTGGCCCATGCCAATGGCGCGGTGATGATCTGGGATCTGGCCCATTCAGCGGGCGCGCTGCCGGTGGACCTTGCGGGCAGCAACTGCGAGTTCGCGGTGGGCTGCACCTACAAGTATCTCAACGGCGGGCCGGGTGCGCCGGGCTTCATCTACGTCCGCCCCGATCTGGCCGACCACGTGCAACCGGCGCTGGCCGGTTGGCTGGGGCACCGCCAGCCCTTCGCCTTTGAGCAGAGCTACCAGCCCGGACAGGGGATCGAGCGGATGCGCGTCGGCACCCCGCCGGTGATCCAGTTGACCGCGCTTGAAGTGGCGATGGAGCTTTGGGCGGACGTGGACATGCAAGAACTGCGCACGGCCTCTATCGCGCTGCAAGAGCAGTTCATCAAAGAGATCGAGCGCGACGTGCCGCAGCTGACGCTGGCCAGCCCGCGCAACAGCGCCGAGCGGGGCAGTCAGGTGTCGTTCCGCTTTGACGATGGCTATGCCGCGATGCAGGCGGTGATCGACCGCGGCGTGATCGGCGATTTCCGCGCGCCCGACATCATGCGTTTCGGCTTCACGCCGCTTTATATCGACGCCGAAGATGTCTCCAAAGCGGTCGCGATTATCCGCGATGTAATGGAGAACCGTCTCTGGGATAACGAAAAATACAAGACCCGCGCGCGGGTGACCTGACAGCATCAGGCGCAGGCGCTAAGCTGGCAAGACGACCCAATTGAACGGGCCCGGTAAAGAGGCCCAAACCAACCAAGGGAGACTGAAATGAAGATGAAATCACTTGTGATGGCGGCCTCGGTCGCGGCACTGGCGGCAGGCGGCGCATGGGCCGAAGAGGGTAAGGTGAAGGTCGGCATGATCACCACCCTCTCGGGCGGCGGCGCGGGCCTTGGCATCGACGTGCGCGATGGCTTTATGCTGGCCACCAAAATGGCCGGGAACGAGAACCTTGAGGTCGTGGTCGAAGACGACCAGCGCAAGCCCGAGATTGCAGTGCAGCTGGCCGACAAGATGATCCAGTCCGAGAAGGTCGACGTGATGACCGGCATCATCTGGTCCAACCTCGCCATGGCCGTGGTGCCCGCGGCGACGGCGCAGGGCAAATTCTACCTCTCACCCAACGCAGGCCCTTCGGCGCTGGCGGGCAAGGGCTGCAACCCGCTTTACTTCAACGTGGCATGGCAAAACGACAACCTGCACGAAGCAGCGGGCGCTTATGCCAATGACACGGGCTATGAAAACACCTTTATGCTGGCGCCGAACTATCCTGCGGGCAAGGACGCGCTGACGGGCTACAAACGGACCTATGATGGCGCGGCGGCAGGCGAGGTTTATACTGATCTGGGCCAAACCGACTATGCCGCCGAGATCGCGCAGATCCGTGCCTCGGGCGCTGACAGCGTGTTCTTCTTCTTGCCCGGCGGGATGGGGATTTCCTTCCTCAAGCAATATGCCAACTCGGGGGTTGATCTGCCCGTCGTGGGTCCGGCCTTCAGCTTTGATCAAGGCATCCTTCAGGCCGTGGGTGAGGCCGCTCTTGGGATCAAGAACACCAGCCAATGGAACAAGGATCTTGATAACGAAGCCAACAAGACCTTCGTCGAAGCCTTTCAAGAGGAATACGACCGTCTGCCGTCGCTCTACGCCAGTCAGGGCTATGACACCGCGAACCTGCTGCTAAGCGCGATGGAGAAGGCGGATGTGTCGGATGCCGAAGCCTTTGGCGCGGCGCTGAAAGAGGCTGCTTTCGACAGCGTGCGGGGCAAATTCTCGTTTGGTAACAACAACCACCCGATCCAAGACTACTACGTGCGCGAAGTGGTCAAAGAGGGTGATGTCTATACCAACAAGCTGATCGGCCCCTCGTTGACCGATCACGCGGATGCCTACGCGGCTGACTGCAAAATGTAATCCCGCGCGGCCCCGGGCGCTGATTTGGCGCGCCGGGGCCGACGTATCAACGCTTTCACGCCGGTCCTCGCGTCCGGCGCGCCGGGAGGCTTTGCCAAATGTCACTCATCCTGCTGATTGAACAGGTGTTGAACGGAGTCCAATCCGGGGTCATGCTGTTTTTGATGGCTGCGGGGCTCACGCTCATCTTCGGGGTCATGGGGCTCATTAACCTCGCCCATGGCTCGCTTTACATGGTCGGTGCCTTTGCCGCCGCGGCGGTTGCGGCGGCGACGGGGTCGTTCCTCTTGGCACTGGTGGCGGCCTTGGCCGCGGCGGCGCTGGCGGGCTGCCTGATCGAGATGACGGTGATCCGCAGGCTCTATGACCGCGACCACCTTGACCAAGTGTTGGCGACCTTTGCGCTGATCCTGATTTTTTCAGAAGGCACACGGTTTCTCTTTGGCTCCTTCCCGCTGTTTCTCGACATTCCTTCCGCGCTGGCGGGGCCTGTGACCCTGCCGGGCGGCATCCAGTATCCGCTCTACCGGCTCGTGATCATCGGCGTCGGGCTGGTGATTGCTGCAGGTCTGTTTCTGCTGATCGCCCGCACGCGCATCGGCATCCAGATCCGCGCAGGTGAGGCCGACCGCGAAATGATCGCAGCGCTTGGGGTCGATATCGCCAAACTCTACACGCTGATCTTCGCCCTTGGGGCCGCCCTTGCGGGTCTCGCCGGTGCGCTGGTGGGCGCGATCCAGTCGGTGCAGGTGGGCATGGGGGAGCCGGTGCTGATCCTTGCCTTTGTGGTGATCGTTATCGGCGGCATCGGCTCGATCAAGGGCGCGCTGATCGGGGCGCTGTTGGTGGGGCTGACGGATACGCTTGGCTCTGTCCTGCTGCCGCTCTTTTTTGCGAATTTCATGGAGGCCTCGGCGGCCACGTCCGTCGGCTCCTCGCTCGCCTCCATGTCGATTTACATTCTGATGGCGGGGGTCTTGCTGTTCAAACCCACCGGCCTCTTTGGGGAGGCCTGAGCCATGATGCGCGAAAAACTCGTAAACCTCTTTCTCTTCCTGCTGCTGCCGGTGACGGCGTTGGCGGCTTTCGCGTTGGACGAGCCATTCATCATCACGCTGGCCACCAAGGCGGCGATCCTCGCCCTTGCGGGCGTGGGGCTGAACATCGCGCTCGGCCTCGGCGGGCTGGTGAGCTTTGGCCATGCGGCATTCTTTGGGATCGGCGGCTATGCCATGGGTATTCTCGCCGCCCATGCGCAGAGCTACACACCGATCATGGAGAGCCCATTTCTGATCGAAGGCACCAAGTCGATGCCGGTGATCTGGCTGGTGGCGATCGTGGTCTCTGGTCTTGCCGCGCTGCTGATCGGGGCGCTGTCTTTGCGCACCTCGGGCGTCTATTTCATCATGGTCACGCTCGCCTTCGGGCAGATGCTGTTCTACTTCTCGATCTCATGGCCCGCCTATGGCGGCGAGGACGGGCTCTCGATTTATGTGCGCAACGGCTTTCCGGGGCTGAACACGCTTGATCCGCTGACCTTCTTTGCCATCGCCTTTGCGGTGCTGGCGCTGGTGCTGCTGTTTGCGGGGCGTCTGGCGCGGGCTCCTTTCGGCCTTGCACTGTCGGCGGCGAGGCAGAACGCTGAGCGGGTCGAAGCCGTGGGTCTCGCGCCCTTCCGGCTGCGGCTGGTGGCCTTTGTCATCTCGGGGGCGGTGACAGGGCTGGCGGGCGCGCTTTTTGCCGATCTCAACCGTTTCGTCAGCCCGACGATGTTCTCGTGGCAGACCTCTGGTGAGATCATGATCTTCGTGATCCTTGGTGGGGTGGGGCGGCTCTTTGGCCCGGTGGCCGGGGCGGCGCTGTTCATCTTGCTTGAACATGTTTTGGGCGGGCTGTCGGAGTTCTGGCACATCTATCTGGGGCTGCTGCTCTTGCTGGTGGTGCTTTTCGCCCGCGGCGGCATGATCGGCCTCATTGCCGGACGGGAGGTGGCCCATGACTGAGGTGCTTTTGGATGTGCGCAACCTGCACAAGAGCTTTGGCGCGTTGAAGGCCACCGACGATGTCTCGATCACCCTGCGTCCGGGCGAGATTCACGCGCTCATCGGCCCTAACGGCGCAGGCAAGTCGACGCTGATCAAGCAGATCGCGGGCGGGCTGCGCTCGGACAGCGGATCGGTCCATTTTGCCGGACAGGACGTGACGCCGCTCAGCACCGTGCAGCGGGCGCGGGCGGGGCTGGGGCGAACGTTTCAGATTTCGTCGCTGGCGATGGAATATACGGTGCTGCAAAACGCGGTGCTGGGCGCGCTTGGCCAATCGGGCCGGGTGATGCGCTTTTTCGCGCCAGTGATGCGGCAGCAGAAGTTGCGGGAAGAGGCGATGCGCGCCTTGGAGTTGGTAGGGCTCGCGGATCACGCGGCCAAGCGCACCGCGGACCTGTCGCATGGGCAACGTCGCCAGCTTGAGGTCGCCGTGGCGCTGACCCTGCGGCCCAAGGTGTTTCTGATGGACGAACCAATGGCGGGGCTCGGGGCCAGCGGCTCTAAGGAGATGACAGGCTTTCTCGACGGGCTGCGCCGAGAGGCGCCGATCCTGCTGGTGGAACATGACATGGACGCGGTTTTCGCGCTGGCGGACCGCATTTCGGTGCTGGTCTATGGCCAGATCATCGCCAGCGGCACGGCGGCCGAGATCAAGGCCGATCCGCAGGTCCGGGTGGCCTATCTGGGCGAGGAGGACGCAGCATGAGCTTGCTGGAGTTGAACGACATCACTGCCTCCTACGGGCCGACGCAGGCGCTTTTTGGCGTCGATCTGTCGCTGGAGGCGGGCGAGGTCTGCGCGCTGATGGGGCGCAACGGGATGGGCAAATCCTCGACCATCAAGGTGATCTGCCGGATGCTGAAACACGATGGCGGTGGGCTGCGCTTTGACGGGCGCGACATCGCGGGCCTGCCCAGTTTCCGCGCCGCGCAGGCCGGGGTGGGTCTGGTGCCCGAGGGTCGGCGCTGTTTCGCGCCGCTGACGGTGCACGAAAACCTCATCGCCGCCGCTCGCCCCGGTGCATGGGACGAGGCGCGGGTCACGGCGCTTTTCCCACGGCTGGGGGAGCGGCGCGATCAGGCGGCAGGCTCGCTTTCGGGCGGGGAGCAGCAGATGCTGGCGATTGGCCGTGCGTTGATGACCAACCCGAAATTGCTGCTGCTGGATGAAGCGACCGAGGGCTTGGCCCCCGTGGTGCGCCAAGAAATCTGGGCCGCTGTCGCGCAGCTCAAACGTGACAGCGGGCTGGCGCTTTTGGTGGTGGACAAATCCCTCGCCGAGCTGCGCCGCGTGGCCGATCACGCCGTCATTCTCGAACGTGGCCGCTCGGTCTGGTCTGGCCCGATGCCCGCGCTCGATTCCCAAATCGCCGATCAATTTCTCGGCGTGTGACTGTTAACAAAAAGGAACACGACATGTCGCATCAAATCATTCAGCCCGAAGGCTGGGCCCCCGCGAAGGGCTATGCAAACGGCGTGCTGAGCGCGGATGGTCACCTGTTCGTCGGCGGTCAGATCGGCTGGACCGCCGAGCAGAAGTTCGAATGCCATGACTTTATCGGCCAGATGAAACAGGCGTTGCAAAACATCCGCGAGGTGGTCGAAGCCGCTGGCGGCACGCCCGAAGACATCACCCGTCTGACGTGGTATGTGACGGATAAGAAAGAATACCTTGCCGCGCAAAAGGACGTGGGCCGTGCCTATCGTGAGGTCATGGGCAAGCATTTCCCGGCCATGGCGATGGTGGTCGTCGCCGGATTGGTCGAGGATGACGCCAAGCTTGAGATCGAAGCCGATGCGGTGATCAACCGCTAAGCGGCCCGGCCGCCGGGGTCACCCCCGGCGGCGCAGCGCCGGAAGCGCCGCCGAAAAGGCCGAGGACAGCGCAAAGAGACCTGCCGCGATGCTGACGATGCTGGGCCCCGTCGGCGTGTCGAATTTCAGTGATGCCATCAGCCCGCCCAATGCCGCCAAAGCGCCCAGTCCCATGGCCCAAATCGCCATAGTCTCGGGCGTGCGGGCAAAGGGGCGCGCGGTGGCGGCGGGGATGATCAGCATGGCAGCGATGAGCAGGGCGCCCACCACTTTGATCGCCACGGCGACCATGATCGCCAGTGCCAATGTCAGGATCAATTGCTCGCGTTTCGGGTTCCCGCCAGAGGCTTGGGCAAGATCAGGGTTCAGCGTGGCGGCCAGCAGCGCCGACCAGCGCCACGCCAACAGCAGCGCCACGGCCAGCGCACCGCCCCAAATGACGGCAAGGTCAAAGCGGGTGACGGCGAGGATTTCCCCAAAAAGGTAAGACGATAGATCAACCCGCTGCCCCGGCAGCAGGGACACGGCTACCAACCCAAGCGCCAGCGCGGAATGGGCCATGACGCCCAAAAGCGCATCGGCGCTGACATTGCGACCCGAGAGCGTGCTGATCACCAGCGCCATCACCAGCGCCACCAAAAGCACGCCTGCGGTGATCGGCAGATCGGTCGCCAGCGCCAAGGCCACGCCTAGCAAGGCCGCGTGGCTGGTGGCATCGCCGAAATAGGCCATGCGCCGCCAGATCACGAAACAGCCCAAGGGCGCGGCGGCCAGCGCTACGCCAAGCCCGGCAAGCGCTGCGCGCAGAATAAATTCGTCAAGCATTCTCGGTCTCTTTGTGGTGCCCATCACATGCGTCGCCGTGGTGATGGGTGTGATGGTGGTGGTGATGGTCGTGATCATGGCGGTAAAGCGCCAGCGCCCCTTGGGTGCCGCTGCCGAAGAGCGCGCGGTATTCAGGCGCGTCGGCCACGGTTTCGGGCGTGCCTTCGCAGCAGACATGGCCATTGAGGCAGAGCACCCGGTCACTGGCGGCCATCACGACGTGTAGATCATGGCTGACCATCAGCACGGCGCAACCGAGGTCTTGGCGCACCGCTTCGATTTGGCGGTAAAAGGCGGCAGAGCCGGGTTGATCCAGCCCTTGGGTCGCCTCATCGAGGATCAACAGATCGGGCTTCTCCAGCAGCGCACGGGCCAGCAACACGCGCTGGAACTGCCCGCCGGAAAGGTCGACCATCTGCCGCTCGGCCAGTTCCGGTACGCCAGCGGTGGCAAGGGCATCGCGGATCGCCTCGGGCTTTTGGCGGCGCGGCAGGTTGACGAATCGGCGCACGGTCAACGGCAGGGTGGCATCGATCTGCAACTTCTGCGGCACATAGCCGATGCGCAGCCCCGATTTGCGGGACACTTTGCCCGCCGCCGGTTTCAGCGCCCCGATCAGCGCCCGCAGCAGGCTGGATTTGCCCGATCCGTTGGGGCCGACGATGGTGACGATCTCCCCCGGTTCGATGTTGAAGTTCACATCGCGCAGCGCGACTTGCCCGTCGTGGCGCAGGGTCAGGCCACGTGTCTCAATCAGGCTCATGCACCGGTCTCCTGACAGGCGGGGCAAAGGCCCTCGGCCTCGACCACGCTGCGCTCAATGCGGAAGCCTGCGGCCCGGGCGGCATCGCCAAGGCGGCTTTTCGTGGGTGAGGTTTCGGCCTCTGCCACCGACCGGCAGCTGCGGCAGATCAGAAAGGCGGGCGCGTGGTCTTCGCCCGGATGTACGCAGCCCACATAGGCGTTGAGCGCTTCGATCTTATGGGCGAGCCCGGCTTTCACCAGAAAATCCAAGGCGCGGTAGGCCACGGGGGGCTGCGCGCCCAAGCCTTCGGCCGAGAGATGGGCCAAGAGGTCATAGGCGCCCAAAGCGCGGTGTTCTGACAGCAAAATTTCAAGCGCGCGGCGGCGTACGGGCGTCAGCCGCAGCCCGCGCGCGGCGCATTGTGCTTCGGCGGCCTGCATGGTGCTGCGCATACAGGCGGCATGGTCGTGATCGCGGAATTCGATGGCGCTCATGGGGGACCTCAATTCGTTTGGGTATTGATATGTTATAACAGCGGTGTTAGCAAGGTGATACTATAACATTTTGAAGGTCTGCCATGTATCGTTTCACGCTCCCCGCTGCCATTCTTGCCTCTGCCGCATCGCCGCTTTGGGCGGATGTGCCCGCAGTCGCCACGGATATCGCCCCGGTTCACGCGCTGGTGTCTCAGGTGATGGAAGGGGTTGGCACGCCCGACCTCATCGTGCCGCCGCGCAGTTCGCCACATGGCTATGCGATGCGCCCTTCCGAGGCGCGGGCGCTGAGCGGGGCGGACTTGGTCGTCTGGGTCGGCCCGTTGCTGACCCCTTGGCTGGCCGATCCGCTGGAATCTCTTGCCAGCAGCGCGAGCCATCTGGCCTTGTTGGAGCAGCCGGGCACCCGCGTCTTGGCGTTCCGTGAGGGGGCGACATTCGAAGCCCATGATCACGGCGATGAAGGCCGCGGGGCGGAGGAGCATCCCGAAAAGGGGGATGATCACGACGCGCATGGTCACGACGCCCATGGTGACGAGGCGCATGAGGAGCATGACCACGAAGAGCATGACGATGAGGAGCATGGTCACGAAGGGCATGACCACGACGCGCACGGTCACGCAGGACAGGACGACGCAGGACATGACGCGCCAGCGCCTGACGAAGGACATGACGATCACGGGCATGATGAGGCTCATGCGCATAGCGGCGTCGACCCGCATGTCTGGCTTGATCCGCAGAACGGTCAGCTTTGGCTGGGCCAGATCGCCGAGGCGTTGGCCGAGCTAGACCCCGACAACGCCGCACAGTACCGTGAGAACGCCGCCGCGGCGCAGGCCGAGCTTGCCGCCTTGGAAGAGGACATCGCCGAGACCCTCGCCCCGGTTAAAAGCCGCCCCTTCATCGTTTTCCATGATGCCTACCACTATTTCGAAGCGCGTTTTGACATCGAAGCAGGCGGCGCCATCAGCGAGAATGACGCCCGCGCGCCCGGCGCGGCGCGGGTTTCTGAACTGCGCGACTTGGTGGCCGAAAGCGGCGCGAAATGCGTCTTTGCCGAGCCGCAGTTCAACCCCGGCCTGATCGCCGCCGTGACCGAAGGGCAGGGCACCGGGACCGGCACGCTCGACCCGCTGGGGGCTGATCTGGAACCGGGCGCAGCGCTCTATGTCGATCTGCTGCGCGGCATGGCAGAGAACATGGCCGCTTGCCTGTCGGATTGAGCCTAGCGCCGAAACGAAAAAGTGGTGCAGCCGGGGAAGCTGCACCACATCTTACATGCTAAAATAACTTTTATAGAATTCGGGTCAGACGGCGATTTCACCGCCGCCTTCTTTGGTGATGACAACCACCGCCGGGCGCGGAGGCATCTTGGTGTCGAAGTCGGGCCAGCGGGTAGCTGGGTCTTCGAAGGTGCTTTCCCGCTCGAAACCGGGGATGTCTTTGGTCCCGTCCGTACCGGGGTGCTGCACCGCAACGAAAAGCGTCTCGCCATCCTCGGTGAAGTAGGGGCCGCACATCTCACCGCCCACGGGGCAGCGGAAGAAGAGCTTTGAGGTGCCACGCGCTTCACCTTCGGTCTCTAGCGCGTAAAGCCCGTCGGATTTGCCGGTTTTACCCCAGCTGCTGCCCTGATCGGTGCTGATCCAAAGCCGCCCGTTGGCGTCCATCGCGGCGTTGTCGGGGCTGCCGAACCAGCCGTTTTCCGAAGTTTCAGGGTTCCACTGCGCGCCGACCTCGGCAACCTTTGGATCACCGCATTGCACAAGGATCGACCATGTGCCGCTTGTGGCGGCGTGGTCGGCATTTGCCTCTTTGATCTCGATGATATGGCCAAAGCTGCTTTCGGCGCGCGGATTGGCGGCGTTGGTGTCGCCTTCTTTGCGCTTGGTGTTGTTGGTCAGCAGGATATAGGCCGTGCCATCGCCGCGCGGCTGCGCGTCTTCGGGGCGGTCCATGGGGGTGGCCCCCAAAAGGTCAGCGGCCAGACGCGTGTCGATCATCACGTCGCCTTGGTCGCTAAAGCCGTTCTCGGCGGTCAGCGGCCCGGAGCCATGCACCAGCGGCAGCCAGTTGATCGAGCCGTCCTCTTCAAACCGCGCGACATAGAGCGTGCCATCGTCCAGCAGAGCGCCATTGGCCGCCGGATCATCGGAAACGGTGCCTTCGGAGACGTATTTGTACTGATAGTCAAAGCGGTTGTCGTCGCCCATATAGACCACCAGCTTGCCATCTTTGCTGACCGTGGTCTCGGCGCCCTCATGGCGGAAACGGCCCAGAGCGGTGCGTTTGACGGGGGTCGAGGTCGGGTCCATCGGGTCGACCTCAACCACCCAGCCGAATTTGTTGGGCATGTTGGGTTCGGCGTCGACGTTGAAACGGTCGTGTTTCTGGCCCCAAGCGTACCACATGCCCGGCACACCGTAGCGGTCCCACGATTTCTCCTCCGCGGCACCGGTGATGTCGGGCTTGCCTTCGGCGTCCAGCTTGTCGGTCCAGAAATAGCCGTGGAAGTTTTCTTCGGCCATTAGCCATGTGCCCCAAGGGGTCAGCCCGCCCGAGCAGTTGTTAAGCGTGCCGATGACCTGGGTGCCACTAGGATCGTCGTTGGTCTTCATCCGCGCGTGACCGGCGGCAGGGCCGCTCAGCGTCATCGCGGTGTCGAGCGGGGTAATGCGGCGGTTCATCTTGCCATCGCGCACCACCTGCCATTTGCCCGCATCGTCGCGGGCGATCTCGACGACAGAGCCGCCGTGGGCGGCCATCTCAATGTCGATCAACTCAGGCGTCATGCCTTTGAAGTGCACCTTGTCCTGACGGCCCAGACCGGGGAACATGACCTCTTCGTTGGTGTATTCGTGGTTCACGCACAAAAGGCCACGGCTGCCGTCTTCGTTCAGCGGCACGAAGCCCACGTAGTCGTTGTTATAGCCGAACTGTTTGAGTTGCGCGGCGGCGGTTTGGTTCATCACGTCGAATTCGGGCGCGTCGGCGGTGATCGGATCGCCCCACCGCAGCAGGATCTGCGCATCATAGCCGGGGGCGACGTGGTGGGTTTCATCATTGCCCCATGCCAGTTCGTCAAAGACATAGCGGCTCTCGGCGGCGCGGGCCTTGGACGGGGCGATGGCGGCGGCGGTGCCGAAAAGCGCGGTGGTGGCGGAAACCCCAAGCATGCCGCGCAGGATGTCGCGGCGGCCATAGCGGGCGTTGATCACATCGCCGATGGTGCGCGACAGGTTCGCGTTGGTGGGGATGTCGTCAAAGGCCTCAAAGGCTTCGGCCTTGTTGCCGATGGCGGGGTCGTTGAGGATATCGCGGCGGGTCATCATGCTTCCTTTGCTGACTTGGCTGGCCCCCATCTGCACCAAGACTGTCACGGTTTTATGACGCGTCAGAAGGCGCTGCGGCGAAATCCTACGATGAGTTGGCGCAGGCCCAAAGCGGCCCCGGCAAAGATCGACGCCAAGGTGACAGGCCCACTGAAGGCCAGCACCGAGATGGCCGAGATGCCTTGCCCGATGGTGCAGCCCATAGCGATCACCGCGCCTGCGCCCATAAGCCCAGCACCAAATATCTGGCGCCGCAGTTCGCGCGGGTCTTCGCAGGCCTCCCAACGGAAATGCCCCTGCCAGAGCGAGCCGAGGAAGGCACCGACCCAGACGCCCGAGACCGAGCCGATGCCAAAGCTCAACGGGCGGACAGAGCCCTGCATGGCGTAGAGCAGTGTCTCTCCTACCGGGGCGGCATAGCTGTGAGACATGAGTGTCTGTGTGCCAAAGCCGGTCTGTGCCAGCCAAGCCGTGCCCGCCCAGCCCGAGACGATGGCGAGACCGGCGACCACGCTCCAGAAAACCATTCGAAAATCGCGGCAAAAGCTGCGGGCGCTCAGCATAAGGGCACAGATCACCATCCCCACAGCCACGCCGATCATGGCCACCGATCCGCCTGTGAGTGCGGAGAGCGCATGGGCGATGCCATCGGGCGGACCTGTGTTCAATTGCCGGGGGAAGAGAAACACGCGCGCCGGGGCGAGAGGGCCAGAGAGCACTGCAAAGGCCGTAAGTCCCATGACCAAGACGATGACAAAGGCCCGCAGATCACCCCCGCCAAGCCGCGCCAATGCGCCAAAACCGCAGGTGCCCGCCAGCGCCATGCCGTAGCCAAAGATCAGCCCGCCAAAGATCGCGGGCGCCCATGAGAAGGCGATGGTCAGGTGAAAAGCGCGGTCGATGTTGATCAAACCAAAACCGCCAAGGGTGAAACTGCCCAGCATCGCCACACCGATCGCCAAGCCCCACATGCGCATCCGGTGGCTGGAGCCGCCATAGAGCAGGTCTTCGATGGCGCCCATTGTACAGAACCGCCCCAATCGTGCGGCAAGGCCCAGCAATACGCCGCCCAATCCACCCAAGAGGGCGGCGGTCAGCGGCTGGCCCAGAAGCTCAATCATCCTTGCAGAACAATTCGTAGACCAGCTCCAGCATCTTGCGCGGGCGGTCATCGGCCAGACGGTAGTAAATCGTTTTACCGTCGCGCCGCGGTGTCACCAAACCTTCGAGCCTGAGCCGCGAGAGTTGCTGCGATACCGCCGCCTGCCGGGTCGAGAGCAGGGCTTCCAACTCGCTCACCGACTTTTCACCCGAAACGAGGTGACACAGGATCATCAACCGCCCCTCATGGCTGATCGCTTTGAGAAAATTCGACGCGGTCACGGCGTTGGTCAGCATCCGGTCCATGTCCTCTTCGGACATGTCGGGTGTCATCACGGGCAGGGCTGTCATTCGGTCGGTTCCTCGAAATCAGTCTTGTCGCGTAATAGCATATTCAGCATGGGCCAGAAAAATTCTGCGCCGGGGTAGCCTTCGAGACGGCCCAGTTCGGTGTCATCTTCAACCAGCAGGAAGGTCGGCGTAAAGACCACCGCGCGCTGTGGGGTGACGCTGTCCTCAACGACAGAGATATCGACGCGGCGCAGCGGGGCAAACTTCCCTTCGGCGGTCTTGGGGTAGGCGGGGGCGATCTCATTGTCCCAGCGTTCGCAATAGATGCAGCCGGGCTGTTCGACCATGACCAATTCCACCGCTAAGGCGGGCAGGGCGGTTAGGGCCGCGAGGCTCAGGGCGGTCACTGTGCGGATCATTGGCTTGCCTGATTGACGTTTGGACAACACTCAACGTAATTTGAATATGTGAATTGTTCAAGCGCGGCGACATGTGTCGGCGGAGGCGGGGGGTAACATGTTCGACATCACCTATGCAGGCGCGCTGCTGGCGGGGCTGCTCAGCTTCTTTACGCCCTGCATTCTGCCGATGGTGCCGTTCTACCTCAGCTATATGGCGGGGCTCAGCGTGACCGAGTTGCGCGGCGATGGCGCGATTGCGCCGGGGGCGCAGCGGCGGTTGGTGCTGTCTTCGGTGCTCTTTGCGCTTGGGGTGTCGACGATCTTTGTGCTCTTGGGCATGGGGGCCACAGCCTTGGGGCAGGTGTTTACGCAATACCTTGAGCCGCTGAGCTGGGTGGCGGCGGCGATCTTGTTGGTCTTTGGCCTGCATTTTCTGGGCGTAATCAAGGTGCCGCTGCTCTACCGCGAAGCGCGGCTGGAGGGCGGTGGCAAGCCCACGTCGATCTGGGGTGCCTATGTGATGGGGTTGGCCTTTGGCTTTGGCTGGACGCCTTGCGTGGGCCCGGCGCTGGCGGCGATCTTGATGATAGCGTCGGGCATGGGGGACATCACGCATGGGGGGCTGTTGTTGTTCGCCTATGGCGTCGGGATGACCGCGCCCTTCGTGGTGGCGGCCCTCTTTGCCAAGCCGTTCCTCAACTGGGCCGCGCGGCATATGGCGCTGGTGCAAAAGGTCGAAAAGGCGATGGGGGTCATGCTGATCCTCTTTGCCGTGCTGATCGTGACGGGCGGGGTGCAATTGATCGCGGCTGCGATGATCCGTTGGTTCCCCAGCTTCACGACGTTAGGGTAACCGCAACAAGGAGGAGGACGCCAAGATGATTATCTCAAGGATAGGGGCCGCAGTGGCGGCAGCGGTGCTGGCTTGGCCATTGGCCGCGGCGGAACTGGGCGACGACGGGTTGCATAAGACGGCTTGGATGCGCGACACCTTCAAAGACCTGCGCGAGGATTTGGAGGAGGCCAACGCCGAAGACAAGCGCCTGATGCTGATGTTCGAGCAGCGCGGCTGCATCTATTGCACCAAGATGCACGAGGAGGTCTATCCCGCCCCCGAAATCGCAAATTATATCGAAGAGAATTACTTCGTCGTGCAGCTCAACCTGCACGGGGACATCGAAGTGACCGATTTCGATGGTGAGACCCTCTCGGAAAAGCAGATGGCGCGGAAATGGGGGATTCTCTTTACCCCAACGCTGATGTTCCTGCCCCAAGAGGTGGCCGAAGGCGCAGCCGCGCCGCAGGCCGCGGTGGCGGTGATGCCGGGTGCCTTTGGCAAGGGTACTACGCTGGATATGCTGACTTGGGTCAACGAAGAACGCTACGCCCTCGAAGGCGACGAGGATTTCCAGCGATACCATGCGCGGATGATCCAAGAACGCAGCAATGGCAGCACGGATTAACCCATGAAAAACAGCGCCGCGGATGTAAAGCTATTCAAAATTTTGAATTTGTTGTTGCGCCGCGCCGCATCCCTGTCTTAGGGTCAGGTAAACCGGATCACACATCACCGTGATCGGCACTGGGAGGAAGTTTTCGATGATGAGATGGATCGCCGCCGCAATTGTGTCGGGCGCGCCCGTTCTGGCCGCCGCTGAAACCGTGGCACCTGCCGACGTGACCTATGATGACTATGGTTCGGTTGAACAATCCTTGACCGGCACGGCCGGAGACGCCGCCAGCGGTGCCGCCATCGTCGGCAACAAAAAGGCGGGCAACTGCGTGGCCTGCCACCAGATCGGCGCGCTCAGCGATGTGCCTTTCCAAGGTGAGATCGGCCCGATGCTTGACGGGGCGGGCGACCGCTGGACCGAGGCAGAGCTGCGCGGCATCGTTGCCAACAGCAAAATGACCTTCGAAGGCTCGATGATGCCGTCTTACTACAAGACAAGCGGGTACATCCGCCCCGGCGATGGTTTCACCGGCAAGGCCGCGTCTGAGCCGCTGCCGCCTCTGTTGGACGCCCAGCAGATCGAAGATATCGTGGCGTTCTTGGTCACGTTGAAAGAGTAACGCGGGGCCCGTCGCAGCCAAGGGGCGGCGGAAGGCTCGACAGATCATCGCGGTCTCGTGCACCGCGGCAATGGAATAACGGCGCAGAGCGCCGCTGACGCATAAGGAGATGAGAGATGAACTTCTCAAGACGTGAAACTTTCGGCCTCGGCCTTGGTGCCGTGGCGCTGACCATGCTGCCCGTGGGGGCCTCTGCCGCCACGGTCGACGAGCTGATCGCGGAATTCACCGGCGGGGCCGATATGGCCGACACCGGCGTGACCCTGACCGCCCCCGAAATCGCTGAGAACGGCAACACCGTGCCAATCTCGGTCGAAGCGCCGGGTGCTTCCGCGATCATGGTGCTGGCCACTGGCAACCCGACACCGCCCGTCGGCACCTTTAACTTCGGCCCCTTGGCAGGGAGCCGCAGCGCCTCCACCCGCATTCGTTTGGCCACGACCCAAGACGTTGTTGCCATCGCCAAGCTGGAAGACGGCACATTCGCCCGCACCAGCGCAGAGATCAAAGTCACAATCGGCGGCTGCGGCGGCTAAGCCCGCGCGCCCCAATCTTCAGGAGTTTTCAAAATGGCAGAAGGTGTAACCCCTCGCGTCAAAGTGCCGAAAAAAGCCGAGGCAGGTGAGGTCATCACGATCAAGACCCTGATCAGCCACCCGATGGAATCGGGTCAGCGCAAAGACGGCGACGGCAATGTCATCCCGCGTTCGATCATCAACCGCTTCACCGCTGAGTTCAACGGCGAGAGCGTGATCGACGTGAAGATGGAACCGGCGATGTCGACCAACCCCTATTTCGAATTTGACGCCACTGTGCCTGAGGCCGGCGACTTCAAATTCACGTGGTACGATGACGACGGTTCTGTCTACGAAGAAGTCAAATCCATCACGGTTGGCTGACCCCGCGTCAGCCAGCACCGTGCGTGGAACAGGGAGGAAAGACATGAAATTCAAGGCAATGACCGCGGTCGCGGCGCTTTTGGTGGCCGCCCCCATGCTGGGGATGGCCGATGAGGAGGCCGAGCTTGTCGTCAACGGCGAGATCGAGATGGTGACCAAGACCGATGCGCCTGCGCATCTTGAGGGGGCTTTGCCGGAAATCATGTCTGGCTGGCGCTTCCGCTCGGATGAGACGCAGCAAACGCAGATGGACGATTTCGACAACCCCGGCATGATCTTTGTCGACCAAGCCCAAGCGGTGTGGGACACGGCAGAGGGCAGCGAGGGCAAGTCCTGCGCGTCCTGTCACAATGACGTGGAATCGATGGAAGGCGTCCGCGCCGTCTATCCCAAATGGAACGAAGAGGCGGGCGAAGTTCGCACGCTGGCGATGCAGATCAACGACTGCCGCGAGACCCAGATGGGCGCCGAGCCGTGGAAATACGACGGCAGCGACATGACCGCGATGGAGGCGCTGATCTCGGTCCAGTCACGCGGCATGCCGGTCAACGTGGCCATCGACGGCCCGGCCCAGAGTGTTTGGGAGCAGGGCAAGGAGATGTATTACACCCGCTACGGCCAATTGGAGCTGAGCTGCGCCAATTGCCATGAGGACAACTACGGCAACATGATCCGCGCCGACCATCTGAGCCAAGGTCAGATCAACGGCTTTCCGGTCTACCGTCTGAAGAACACCAAGCTCAACAGCAGCCACGCCCGTTTCAAAGGCTGTATCCGCGACACTCGGGCCGAGACTTTCAGCCCCGGCAGCCCCGAGTTCGTGGCGCTTGAGCTTTACGTCGCCAGCCGTGGCAACGGCCTGTCGGTCGAAGCGCCTTCGGTGCGTAACTGATTTAACATCCGGGCTTTTTGCCTGACATGATCCCGCCCTCTCAACCGGGGGCGGGGCCTTTCCCTGTTTTCAAGTGCTGGAGCGTAACATGCTGTCTCGCCGTGATTTTCTGCAAATGTCCATGGCTGCGGCCTCCATCTACGGCGGCTCGGGCTTCGGCAACTGGGCGCGGCTGGCGGCACAGGACCGTTTCGATCAGGATGCGCTCTTGGAATTTGAGAAGTTCGGCAATGTCACCCTGATGCATGTGACCGACATCCACGCGCAGCTGAAGCCGATCTATTTCCGTGAGCCATCGGTCAACATCGGCGTCGGCGACAACCCCGGCAAGGTGCCCCATATCACCGGCGAGGATTTCCGCATTCGCTATGGCATCGGCGGCGGCACGCCGCTGGATTACGCGCTGACCTATGACGATTTCGTCGCCCATGCGCAGGCCTACGGCAAGGTCGGCGGCCTCGACCGTGTGGCGACCGTGCTCAACGCGATCCGCGCCGACCGGCCTGATGCGCTGCTGCTCGACGGCGGGGATACGTGGCACGGCTCGATGACCTGTCTCAAGACCCAAGGGCAGGACATGGTCAACGTGATGAACGCGCTGAAGCCCGACGCGATGACCTTCCATTGGGAGTTCACGCTGGGGTCTGAGCGGGTGCAAGAGATCGTGCAGGGGTTGCCCTTCGCGGCGCTTGGCCAAAACATCTTTGACGCGGAGTGGGATGAACCCGCCGAGCTGTTCAAACCCTATGAGTTCTTCGAGCGCGGCGGCGTGAAGATCGCCGTAATCGGGCAGGCCTTTCCTTACATGCCCATCGCCAACCCCGGCTGGATGTTCCCGGAATACTCCTTTGGCATCCGCGACGAGCATATGCAGGAGATGGTCGACGAGGTCCGCGCGCAGGGCGCCGAACTGGTCGTTTGCCTGAGCCACAATGGTTTCGACGTCGACAAGAAGATGGCCGGGATCGTCAAGGGGATCGACGTGATCCTTTCGGGTCACACCCATGACGCGCTGCCTGAACCGGTGCTGGTGGGGCAGACGCATATCATCGCCTCTGGCTCGAACGGGAAATTCGTTTCCCGCGTGGATCTGGACGTGCGGGACGGCAAGATGATGGGCATCCGGCACAAGCTGATCCCAATTTTCTCGGACCTCATCACCCCCGATCAAGAGGTGGCCAAGTTGATCGACGCGCAGCGCGCGCCTTATCTGGATGAGTTGACCCATGTGGTCGGGCAGTCCGACGCGCTGCTCTACCGCCGGGGTAACTTCAACGGCACATGGGACGACCTCATTTGCGACGCCTTGCTGAGCGAACGCGATGCCGAGATCGCGCTGAGCCCCGGTGTGCGGTGGGGGCCGTCGATCTTGCCGGGCCAAGACATCACGCGCGAAGATATCTTTAACGTTACCTCGATGACCTATCCCAATGCCTATCGCACGGAAATGACAGGGGAATTCCTGAAGGTCGTGCTGGAAGATGTAGGCGACAACCTGTTCAACCCCGACCCCTATTACCAGCAGGGCGGCGACATGGTGCGCGTTGGCGGCATGGGCTTCAAGATGGACATCGCCAAGCCGCAGGGTGAACGGATCAGCGATATGACCCTGCTCAGTTCCGGTGAGCCGATTGATCCGTCGAGGAACTATGTCGTCGCTGGTTGGGCCTCGGTCAACGAGGGCACCGAAGGGCCGCCGATCTGGGATGTGGTCGAAAGCCATATCGCCAAGTTGGGAACCGTTTCCGATGGGGCCCGCACACCGGTGGAAATCGTTCTGCCAGACTGAGAAAAAGCAGAATAGGGGTTCTCACGCGGCAACAAATTCAATAAAATGAATTTTAATATGTGAGGGCCACGATATGACCGACAAAAATCAAAATGGGCCATCGCGCCGTGCCTTTCTAACGGGGGCAGGGGCGGCGGCTGCGGGGACGCTGGCGGGCGGCGCCAGCGCCCAGGCGGACCCGGCGATTGCCATTCATCCTTGGATGCAGGAGTTGGGCGATGGCGTTGACGCCGCGCCCTATGGGATGCCATCGCCGCATGAGGCGGATGTGAAACGCCGCACCGTGGAGTGGCTCACTGCCGATCCGGTAAGCTCGATCAATTTTACGCCGCTGCATGACCTCGACGGGACGATCACCCCCAATGGTTTGTGTTTCGAGCGGCACCACTCTGGCGTCGCCCGCGTCGATCCAGCGCAGCATCGGCTGATGATCCACGGGCTGGTCGACAAACCCTTGGTGCTGACCATGGAAGACCTCAAACGGTTTCCCCGGCAGAACCACGTCTACTTCCTTGAATGTGCAGCGAATTCCGGAATGGAGTGGCGCGGTTCTCAGCTTAATGGCTGTCAGTTCACCCATGGTATGATCCATAACGTCATGTACACCGGCGTGCCGCTGCGGCTGGTATTGGAGGAGGCGGGGATCAAGCCTGAGGGCAAGTGGCTGCTTGCCGAAGGGGCCGATGCCGCCGCTATGACGCGCTCAATCCCGATGGAAAAGGCGCTCGATGACTGCCTCGTCGCCTTCAAAATGAATGGTGAAGCGCTGCGCCCCGAACAGGGCTACCCGGTGCGTCTGGTTGTGCCGGGTTGGGAGGGCAACATGTGGGTGAAATGGCTGCGCCGCCTCGAAGTGGGCGATCAACCTTGGCACCACCGCGAAGAAACCAGCAAGTATACCGACCTTCTGGCCGACGGCGTGGCGCGCCGCTTTACTTGGGAGATGGACGCGAAATCGGTCATCACCAGCCCCAGCCCGCAGGCGCCGATCACCCATGGGCCGGGACCGACCGTTCTGACGGGGCTGGCGTGGTCGGGCCGGGGCACGATCCCGCGTGTCGATGTGACCATCGACGGTGGCATCACTTGGCATGAGGCACGGATGGACGGGCCAAGCACGCCCAAAGCGCTGCACCGCTTTTACTATGATTTCGAATGGGACGGAAAACCGTTGCTGCTGCAAAGCCGTGCGCATGACAGCACCGGTTATGTCCAGCCCACCAAAAATGCCCTGCGCGAGATCCGGGGTGAGAATTCGATCTACCACAACAATGGCATCCAGACTTGGGCTGTTGACGCTGACGGAAAGGCCGAAAATGTCGAGATTTCTTAAATTTGCGCTGCTGGCCAGCGCCATGGCCAGCCCCGTTGCCGCCGAGCCTTTGGGCCTTGGCCGCGCCGCCACGCCCGAGGAAATTGCCCTTTGGGACATCGACGTGCGCCCCGACGGTCTGGGCCTGCCTGCGGGCAGCGGCGACGTGATGACCGGCGATAAGATCTACACCGAAAAATGTTCGGCCTGTCACGGGGTCTTTGGCGAAGGTACGGGCCGCTGGCCGGTGCTGGCGGGCGGGCAGGGCAGCCTGTCCGATGCACGTCCCGTCAAGACGATCGGCAGCTATTGGCCATATCTCTCAACGGTTTACGACTATGTGAACCGCGCCATGCCCTTTGGCAACGCACAGTCGCTGACCCATGATGAGGTCTATGCGATCACGGCCTATCTGCTCTATCTCAACGATGAGGTGGATGAGGATTTCGTGCTCTCTTCGGACAACTTTGCCGAAGCGCGTCTGCCGAATGAGGAGGCGTTCAAGCCCGATGATCGGGCAGAGGTGGAGTTTGCGGCCTTTAAAGAAGAGCCCTGCATGACCGAATGCAAACCATCGGTCGAAATCACCATGCGCGCCGCCGTGTTGGATGTGACGCCCGAAGAAACCGCCGCCAAAGCCGCCGCCAAGGCTGAAGAGGCGCAAGCCGCCGAACCCACACCCGAAGCGCCGACCGCCGAGGCACCGGCGGTTGAGGTCGCCGAGGCTCCTGCCGCCGACCCGGCGCTTATCAAAGCCGGCGAAAAGGTGTTCCGCAAATGCAAATCCTGCCACCAGATCGGCGCCAAGGCCAAGAACCGCGTCGGCCCGGTGCTGAACGGCATCGTGGATGGCCCGGCGGGTGCGGTCGAAGACTTTCGGTACTCCAAACCGATGGCAGCCGCAGCCGAGGCCGGGCTGGTCTGGACTGAAAGCGAGCTCAGCGCATTTTTGGGCAACCCCAAGGGCTATATGAAAGGCACGAAAATGTCCTTCCCCGGTGTGCGCAAAGAAGAAGACATCGCCGCGCTGATCGCCTACCTGCGTGATGCGTCGGAGTGATTGCGGCGATTAGAGAAAACTGACGTGCCTGCCCCCCTTGAACCCCCATACCGGGGGGACTAATCTCTGGGTAACAGTTTTGCGGGTATGGTCCCGCGAACAGGAACTGAGGCAGGCACGCATGAACGATCCGATCAACACCTATATGAATACGCTTGTCCCGATGGTGGTTGAGCAAACCAGCCGGGGCGAGCGGTCCTACGACATCTTCTCGCGCTTGCTGAAAGAGCGGATTATTTTCGTCAACGGCCCGATCCACAGCGGGATGAGCCATCTGGTCGTCGCCCAGTTGCTGCATCTTGAGGCGGAGAACCCGACCAAGGAAATCAGCATGTACATCAACTCGCCCGGTGGCGAGGTGACGGCGGGTCTGTCGATCTATGACACGATGCAATACATCAAACCCAAGGTCTCGACCTTGATCTGCGGCATGGCGGCCTCCATGGGGTCAGTCATCGCGATTGGCGGCGAAAAAGGCATGCGTTTCGCGCTGCCCAATGCCGAAGTGATGATCCACCAGCCGTCCGGCGGCTCGCAGGGCATGGCCGAAGATATCTTGATCTCGGCGCGTCACATCGAACGCACCCGTGAGCGGATGTACCAGCTTTACGTCAAACACTCCGGCCAGCCGCTGGAGACCGTTCAAAAAGCGCTCGACCGTGATCTTTGGATGACCCCCGAAGAAGCCAAGGAATGGGGCCACTTGGACGAGATCGTCGAAAGCCGTGGCAAGGCGGATGATGCCGCTGCCAGCGGTAAGGGCAAGAAAGACAAATAATAGAGGGGCCCGGCGCTGCATATTTTGCGATTGTAGCGCCGGGGTCACTGGCCTAAGCTTGAGGCCAAATCTCGCAGCCCCAAGATCGGGGCGGACATACACGACAGACCTGAAAGGTTTGAGATGGCGAATAATTCCGGCAACGACAGCAAAAACACGCTCTACTGTAGCTTCTGCGGCAAGAGCCAGCACGAGGTGCGCAAGCTGATTGCGGGGCCGACCGTGTTCATCTGTGACGAATGCGTCGAGCTGTGCATGGACATCATCCGAGAAGAGACCAAAGCCTCGGGCCTCAAGGCGACCGACGGCGTGCCGACACCCCGCGACATTTGCGGCGTGCTGGACGATTACGTGATCGGTCAGGCGATGGCCAAGCGCGTGCTCTCGGTGGCAGTCCACAACCACTACAAACGGTTGAACCACGCCCAGAAGGGCGGCGATATCGAATTGGCGAAGTCCAACATCCTGCTGATCGGCCCCACCGGCTGCGGCAAAACGCTGCTGGCCCAGACGCTGGCGCGTATTTTGGATGTGCCTTTCACCATGGCTGATGCGACCACGCTGACCGAAGCCGGTTATGTGGGCGAGGATGTGGAGAACATCATCCTCAAGCTGCTGCAATCGTCCGAGTACAACGTTGAGCGCGCGCAGCGCGGCATCGTCTATATCGACGAAGTCGACAAGATCACGCGCAAGTCCGAAAACCCCAGCATCACCCGTGATGTGAGCGGTGAGGGCGTGCAGCAGGCGCTCTTGAAGCTGATGGAAGGCACCGTGGCTTCTGTGCCCCCGCAAGGCGGGCGCAAGCATCCGCAGCAGGAATTCCTGCAGGTGGACACGACCAACATCCTCTTCATCTGCGGTGGTGCCTTTGCGGGCCTCGACAAAATCATCGCGGCGCGGGGCAAGGGTTCGGCCATGGGCTTTGGCGCGGATGTGCGTGACAACGACGCGCGCGGCATCGGTGAGGTTTTCACCGACCTTGAGCCGGAAGACCTGTTGAAGTTCGGTCTGATCCCGGAATTCGTCGGTCGTCTGCCGGTTCTGGCAACCCTCGAAGATCTGGACGAAGACGCGCTGGTGACCATTCTGACCGAGCCGAAGAACGCTTTGGTCAAGCAATACCAGCGTCTGTTCGAACTGGAAGACACGCAGCTGACCTTCACCGATGACGCGCTGCAAGCGATTGCCAAACGTGCGATTGAACGGAAAACCGGCGCGCGGGGTCTGCGCTCTATCCTCGAAGACATCCTGCTCGACACGATGTTCGAACTGCCGGGGTTGGAGACGGTGACCGAGGTGGTCGTCAACGAAGAGGCCGTTACATCCGAGGCCAAACCGCTGATGATCCACGCCGACAGCGAAAGCAAAGAACCAGCCAGCGCGGGCTAAGACCCGACGCTAGGCATAGAGATAGAGGGCGGGCCAATGGGTCCGCCCTTTTGCATGAAAGGAACGGTCATGAAGCGGATTTCATCGGGCGGCGCCTATGAAGAAAAGATCGGCTACAGCCGCGCAGTGGTCGCGGGCGGCATGGTCTATGTCTCGGGCTGCGTGGGCGAAGGCGCGGATGTCACGGCCCAATGCGCAGCGGCTCTGGCGACGATTAAGCGGGCGTTGGCAGAGGCGGGCAGCGATTTCGCCCATGTGGTTCGTGTCACCTACATGCTGCCTGATGCCGCAGAGTTTGAGCCCTGCTGGCCGCTGCTGCGCGAGGCCTTTGGCGCACACCCGCCTGCGGCGACGATGATCGAATGCGGGCTGATTGACCCGAAATACCGCATTGAAATCGAAGTCACCGCGATGCTGCGAGATGCGGCGGAGGGTTAAGTTTTCTCCGGCACCAGTTCAAAGTCATCCCCCAGCCGGGCGCGCACCTTTGCGGGATCAAGGTTTGCCCAAAGCGGCCCGCTGTCGTCGATAAAACCCGTCTCCCGTAGGCTGTTTTGCAACGCGGGCATATCAAGCTCCCCCATCCAAAGCCGCGCCTTGGCCTTTCCGAGTGGTTTCCACGAGCGAGTAAGGTGGCAGAGCGTCGCGGTGGTGATCCCCGCAAAACTCTGCAAATGCTGCTCCAACCCGCGCGTGGCAGAGGACGGGCGGCGCACGACGATGGCCACTTGCTGCATGGGCCGGGCGACCATCCCCAAGAGATGCAGGGCGGAGCCTTCGGCGGCGATGATCTGCTTGGCCGCCTTATAGACCGCGATCTGTTCGCGCAGCCCGTGTTTCTCGGGGTGAAAGACGGTGTAGCCCTGCGCCGCCAGATAGGTTTCCAACGCCTCTTCCCCGATCAGGTTGCCGCGCCCTGCGGGCAATTTACTGCGGCTGATATAGAGCTTCTCTGGCCCCTCGGGCGCGATCTCTTGCGCGAACCGATTGGCGATGGTGTTGCGGTAGGGTTCTGTGCCGGTGATCAAACTTCCCAGTCCAAAGCCTTGCCCCGGAACGATCAACCGCTCGACCCGTGTCGGTGCGTCTAAACTCACCAGCGGCTTATCGCAGCCCAGAAGGGCAAGGAAATCACGCTGATACCCTGCCACCTCTCCGCCGTTGCGGGGGCGTTTGGGGATAAAGAGAATGCCGTCGATCTCTTCTTCAAGGTGATCCAGCGCCCAAAGACGCGCGGTGCTTTCAACCAAGAAATGCCCGAAATGCAGCCAAAGGACCCCGCCCCAAAGCCATGTGCCCCTGCGCTCAGCCACCTTGCCCTGCGGTGCTTCTGGCGGCGTGGTCAGCGCGCGACCGTTGCGCCAAAGTGCGGCTTGGGGGCAGGGGCGGCCATCGCTGTGCAACACCCCGGCGGGCTGCACCAACCCGCTGTCCTCAGGCAGGATGACCAGCGCATTATCTAAGGTCGTGATCTCGGTCGACCAGCCCCCCTCTGGGACGGGCGGGCGCTCGGCGGGGTCAAAGATACAGGCCCAGACCTGCCGGGTGCAATGCCCGGGTGATTTGCGAAATCCGGCGCGCTCAAGGATGCGTTTGCATTCGCGCATCCCCTCGCGGCCATAGGCCTCGGGGTGGAATTCCATCACCACGGCGCGCAGCCCGTCGAGCGCGGCATGGCGCAGAAACTCTAACTCGCCGCCTTCGATATCCATCAACAGCACGTCGGGTTTAAAGCTGCGGCGGATGTCATCAAAGCTTGCGGTGGGCACCTGAACCTCCGTCGTCTCACGCATGTCGCTATCGATGAGAGAGGAGCCGAGGAAAGAGTTGCGCAGGTGAAACGGCAGGGTTTCTGGCCGGTCGGGGGCAGAGATCACCACCTGATTGCGAAGAGTGATTTTTTCTTGAAGTCCGTTGAGCGTATAGAGCGCGCGAATGTGGGGGATCAAGTTTGGGTTTGCTTCGAACGACAGCACCGCTTCGGGCGCGGCCTTTTTGGCGACGATCGCACCCACCAGTCCCAGACCCGCGCCCATCTCAAGCACCCGGTCACCGGGGCGGACGACCGCCAGCGCGCCATCGATCTCTTGGCGCTCGTAGCGGCCTGCATTGATCCGCTGGATGCGCGCCTCGTTCAGAAAAGGCGACTGGGGCACCTTGATGCCATGACATTCCGCCGCTGCCGGTGCGTCCCCACTTGCCTCAGTCATCGCTGCCCTCTTTCGTTTTCCTAACCCTAGCCAGAGGTCGCCCGCGCGCCAAGCTCCTTTGCGGCGAGGCTGGACGCCAAAGCCTCCATGGTGCATATAACGGACAACAGGAACGGAGACCTCGATGGGCATTCTCAATTCACTTCTGCGCGGCGTCACTTGGTGGAACGGCCAGACGCTGAACACCCAGCTTTTCACTTGGCGCAAGGGCAGCAAGGTGGGCGAAGACGCGCAGGGCAATATCTATTACCGCAACGCCGATGACAGCAAACGCTGGGTCATTTTCAACGGTGAGGCCGAGGCCAGCCGCGTAAGCCCCGATTGGCATGGCTGGCTGCACCGCACATGGGATGAGCCGCCAACCGACAAGCCGCTGATCCACAAGCCGTGGGAAAAGGCGCATGTCGAGAATCGCACCGGCACCGCCATGGCCTATGCGCCCGCCGGGTCGCTGCGCCGCGCCGAACCTGTCGAGCGTAAGGACTATGAGGCCTGGCAGCCTGAATGATCGGTTGGCCGCGCCTGAGGTGCGGCCCCAAGTTTCACGCAATCCGGGTGGATGAATGAAAAAGCTTCTCTTGGCCGCGCTTTTGCTGGCCGCGCCGCTGCATGCCCAAGAGGGCGCACAGGTCGCCAGTGCCACGGGTGGCGTTTTGCGCGCTTTGGACAAGATTTCCGGCGATACGATTGATCTGGAGATTGCCAAGGGCGACAGCCTTTCTTTGGGCAATTTGCAGATTTCCATGGTTGATTGCCGCTATCCGGCGGGCGATCCGGCGGCCAATGCCTATGCCGCGCTTGAGATTACCGAAGAGGGCAGCAGCGGCGCGCTTTTTTCTGGCTGGATGATCGCCTCGGCCCCGGCGCTGCACGCGCTGGAGCATTTTCGCTATGACATCTGGGTCATGCGCTGCAGCACGTCCTGAAAACTGACTAATCCCCCTGCGTCGAACCGTGCAGTGCCGCGTTTGGCCACGTCAAGCTGCGCGTGATATTCCGCGCGGCTGATCTCCTGCGCCCCGAGAGAGGCAAGGTGATCGGTCAGAAACTGCGTGTCAAAGAGGGTAAAACCCGCATGGCGCAGCCGATCCACCAGCGCCGCCAGCGCCATTTTTGAGGCGTTGGTCCGGCGGGAGAACATGCTTTCGCCGAAAAACGCACGGCCCAGCGTTACGCCATAGACCCCGCCCACCAGTGCCGTGCCATCCCAAACCTCAAGCGAATGGGCGTGGCCTGCGTGGTGCAGCGCGGTATATAGGGCGGTGATCTCGGCGTTGATCCATGTGTCTTCGCGGTCAGCGCAGCCGGCGACGACACCATCGAAATCGCGGTTGATCGTGTGGTGAAAGGTGCTGCGCCGCATCGCGCGGGCGAGCGAGCGCGCGATGTGAAAACCATTGAGCGGCATCACCCCCCGACGCCGCGGATCGACCCAGAAAATCTCTGGGTCGTCGCGGTGTTCGGCCATGGGGAATATCCCGATGGAATAGCCGTGGAGCAGGATCTCTGGTGTCAGATCCGACATCGGTGTCAGGCGTTGCCGAGGTTGGTTTCCAGCCAATGCTCAAGCCAGTGGATGTTGTAGCCACCCGACTGGATGTCTTCTTCGGCCAGTAGCGCGTGGAACAGCGGCACGGTGGTATCGACACCGTCCACGATCAGCTCACCCAAGGCCCGACCAAGACGCGCCAGCGCTTCGGGACGGTCGCGGCCATGCACGATCAGCTTACCGATGAGACTGTCGTAATAGGGCGGGATTGAATAGCCGTCATAAAGCGCCGAATCCATTCGCACGCCAAGCCCGCCGGGGGCGTGATACTGCGTGATTTTGCCCGGGCAGGGCGCGAAATTCGGCAGTTTTTCGGCGTTGATGCGAACTTCGATGGCATGGCCATTGATGGTCAGATCGTCTTGGGTAAAGGACATCGGCAGCCCTTCGGCGACGCGAATCTGTTCGCGCACCAGATCGACACCAAAGATCGCCTCGGTCACCGGATGTTCCACCTGAAGGCGAGTGTTCATTTCGATGAAATAGAACTCGCCATTCTCATAGAGGAATTCGATCGTGCCCGCGCCGATGTAGTTGATGTTCGCCACGGCGTCGGCGCAGACCTTACCGATCCGCGCGCGTTCCTCTTCGGTGATCGAGGGGCCGGGGGCCTCTTCGAAAACCTTCTGGTGGCGGCGTTGCAGCGAGCAGTCGCGCTCGCCCAGATGGACCGCGTTGCCCTTGCCATCCCCAAAGACCTGAATCTCGATGTGGCGGGGGGTGGTGAGGTATTTTTCAATATAGACTTCGTCATTGCCGAAGTTCGATTTCCCTTCGGCCCGCGCGGTCTGGAAGGCTTTTTCCATGTCTTTGGCGGTCTGGGCGACTTTCATGCCCTTGCCGCCGCCGCCTGCCGTGGCCTTGATAATGACCGGATAGCCGATCTCTTCGCCCAAACGCTTGGCCTCTTCCAACGATGCGACGCCCCCATCCGAGCCGGGCACGCAAGGCACGCCGAGCTTTTTCATCGTGTCCTTGGCGGTGATCTTGTCGCCCATGACGCGGATGTGTTCGGCGGTGGGGCCGATGAAGGTCAGACCGTGGTCTTCGATCACCTGCACAAAGCCTGCGTTTTCCGACAGGAAACCGTAGCCGGGGTGAATCGCTTCGGCCCCGGTGATTTCACAGGCCGCGATGATCGCGGGGATCGAGAGGTAGGATTGGGTCGAGGAGGGCGGGCCGATGCAGACGGATTCGTCGGCCATGCGCACATGCATCGCGTCGCTGTCGGCGGTGGAATGCACCGCGACAGTCTGGATGCCCATCTCGCGGGCCGCGCGGATGACGCGCAGCGCGATCTCTCCCCGGTTGGCGACTAGGATTTTGCTGAACATGTCCGGCCCTTATTCCAGGATCACCAGCGGGGCGCCGAATTCGACGGCATCGCCGTCGCCGACGAGGATGCGCTTGACGGTGCCGGCGCGGGGGGCGGGGATGTGGTTCATGGTTTTCATCGCCTCGACGATGAGCAGCGTGTCGCCTTCGGAAACCGAAGCGCCAACGGAGATGAACGCAGGCGCGCCCGGCTCACCTTGCAGGTAGACGGTGCCGACCATGGGCGAAGTCACTGCACCAGGGTGATCAGCCGGATCGGCGTCAGCGGCAGGTGCGGCGGCTGCGGAGGCAGCAGCGGCGGGGGCCGGTGCAGCGGCAAGCGCCGGGGCGGCTTGGTATTGCTGCTGGGGTGCGGCCATGACCTGCTGCGGCGGCTTGCGGCTGACGCGCACGTTCAGGCTGTCATCCTCGGCATAGTCGCGTTTCACCTGAAGCTCTGTCAGGTCGTTTTCGTTCAGCAGCTCGGCGAGGGCCTTGATGAAGGCCACGTCACTGTCATGGGTGTTTTTTGTCATTGGATCCTCGAAGATTTCGACAGGCCAATAGCCCGTCGCTGCGCGATTGATTGGCACGCTTATAGGGCATGGGCAAAGCCATGAAAAGCCAACTGTTGTCTAGGGGGTAGGATCGGTTTTTTGCCGCGTAATGGCCCCCGGGGCGCAAGAATGAGGCCACGCCACATCTTTGCGCACCGGTGCAAGGTCACGTAGCGTCAGATCGCGAGGTATTCCGCCCGCAGTTCCGCGTTGTTCAACACCTCTGCCGCGGTGCCGTCAAAGACCACGCCGCCGGTATCAAGGATCACCGCACGGTCGGCCAGTTTCAGGGCGCGCACGGCGTTCTGCTCTACCAGAATGGTGGTGATGCCCTGCGCCTTGATCAGCCCCAGCGTCTTTTCGATTTCATCCACGATCACCGGGGCGAGACCTTCGTAAGGTTCATCCAGCAGCAGCACCTTGATGTCGCGGGCCAAGGCGCGGGCGATGGCGAGCATCTGTTGCTCCCCGCCCGAAAGGGTCACCCCCTCTTGGTTCCGCCGCTCACGCAGGCGCGGGAAGAGGTCATAGAGCCGGTCGAGGGACCAGCCGATGGGCGGGGCGATCTGGGCCAGCTTGAGGTTCTCTTCGACCGTGAGGCCAGAAATGATGCGCCGATCTTCGGGCACCAGCGCCAGCCCCGCAGCCGAGGCTTGGTGGCTGGCCATATTGTGCAGCGGTTGATGATCGAGCCAAATCTCGCCGCGCTTGAGTTCCGGGTCGCTGACCCTTGAGATGGCCCGCAGGGTCGAGGTTTTGCCCGCCCCGTTGCGGCCCAGCAGGGCGAGGATTTCGCCCTCGTGGACGTTAAAGCTGACCCCCTGCACGATATAGCTTTCGCCGTAATAGGCATGGATATCCCAGACCGAGAGGAAGGCCGGGGCGGTTTGGGCGTGGTTGGCGTTTTTGTCTAGCGTGTCGGTGCTCATCGGGGTGTCCTTGGGGTTCGGCAACAGGATAGATCAGGCGGCGTCTTGGCTCTCGCCCAGATAGGCTTCGCGGACCTTGGGGTGGCCCTTGATCCGGTCGGGCGTGTCTTCGACCAGTGGCGTGCCTTGGGCCAGCACGGTGATCCGCTCGGCCAGCGAAAAGACCACATGCATGTCGTGTTCAATGATCGCGATGGTGATGTCGCGCTCGTCCTTGATCTGTTTCAGCAGGTCGATCGTGTTGTTGGTATCGGCCCGCGCCATCCCCGCGGTAGGTTCGTCCAAGAGCAGCAGGCGCGGATCTTGGGCAAGGCACATCGCGATCTCCAGCCGCCGTTTGTCCCCCCGCGAGAGGGACGCCGCATGCATATGCCGCTTGTCGATCATGTTCATGTCGCGCAGCATTTCCTCGGCCTTGTCGATCACATCTTGCTGGCCCACGACGCGCGACCAACCGTTGAGCTGGAATGCCCCGTCGCGTTTGGCAAGACAGGGGATCAGCATGTTCTCCATCACCGTGAGATCGCCAAAGATTTCAGGCGTTTGGAACACGCGGCTGATGCCCATCTGGTTGATCTCATAGGGTTTGCGCCCCAGCACCGACTGGCCGTCGAACATGACCGAGCCGGTATCTGGGATAAGCTTGCCCACCAGACAGTTCAGCAGGGTGGATTTGCCCGCCCCGTTGGGGCCGATGATCGCATGGACAGAGTTCTCTGCCACGCTCAGGTTCACATCGCTCAGCGCCTGCAGACCGCCAAAGCGTTTGCCGACATTTTTGACTTCGAGAATGGACATGATGTCTCTCCTATTCAGCAGCTTCGTTGCGGTGTTGTGCGGCATCAGCCTCGACCGAGCCTGCATTTTTGTCCTTGCGGCGGAAGACACGGCCCAGACGTTGCCCACCTTCAACCAACCCACCGGGCAGGAAGATCACGACCAGCATAAAGAGCAGGCCCAGTGTCAGGTGCCAGCCTTTGCCAACGAAAGGATGGATGATGGCGACCATCGCGTCTTCGATCCCGTCGGGCATGAAGGCGAACCAGCCGTGCAGCACGTTGTCGTTGATCTTGGCAAAGATGTTTTCAAAGTACTTGATGAACCCTGCGCCCAGCACCGGCCCGATCAAGGTGCCCGCGCCGCCGAGGATGGTCATCAGCACCACTTCACCCGAGGCCGTCCACTGCATCCGCTCAGCCCCGGCAAGCGGGTCCATCGCCGCCAGCAGACCACCGGCCAGCCCGGCATACATGCCAGAGATCACAAATGCCGCCAGCGTGTAGGGCCGGGTGTTCAGGCCCGTGTAGTTCATCCGCTGCTGGTTCGACTTCACCGCCCGCAGCATCATCCCAAAGGGCGAGCGGAAGATGCGGATCGCCAGATAGAAGGCGAGGATCAGGAAGATTGCGCAGAAGTAGTAGCCAACGGAAAAGGTAAAGGTCCATCCGCCGAAGAACAGCGTCGTCGAAGAGTTCATCGCCGCGCCGAAAAGGTTGGGGAATGACGGTGCATCGACAGACTGAAGATACTGCGGATCGGAGTTGTAGATCTGCAATCCCGTCTCGCCATTAGTGATCGGTGTCAGCACCGAATAGGCGAGGTTGAACGACATCTGCGCAAAGGCCAGCGTCAGGATGGAGAAGTAGATGCCCGACCGCCGCAGGCTGATAAAGCCGATGAGCGCCGAGAACAGCCCCGCCATGATGACGGCCAGCACCAGCGCGGGCACGACATTGTAGCTGAGCAGTTTGAACATCCAGACGGCAGAGTAAGAACCGACACCCAGAAAGGCCGCGTGACCAAAGGAGAGATAGCCGGTCAGCCCAAAGAGGATGTTAAACCCGATGGCAAAGATGCCAAAGATCACAAAGCGTTGCATCAGGTCGGGGTAGCCCGCGTTGAATTGCGCGAGGCCCGAATCCGCCGGAAAGGGGTTGAGGATGAAGGGGGCAAAGAGCGTGAGAACGACCACGACCCCCAAGAGAAGCGTATCGCGTTTTTCCAGTCCGAACATGTCTTATTCCTCCATCACGCCGCGGCGACCCATCAGACCGCGCGGGCGGACCAGCAGGATCACGATGGCAACGACGTAGATGATGATCTGGTCGATACCGTAGATGATGCTTTTGATTTCATTCATGGACGCGAGGCTTTCGAGGATGCCCAGCAGGAACCCCGCCAGCACCGCGCCGGGCAGAGAGCCCATGCCGCCGACCACGACGACAACGAAGCTCAGCACCAGAAAGTCCATGCCCATGTGGTAATTCGGTGAGTTAATCGGCGCATACATCACGCCCGCAAGCCCCGCCACGGCAGCAGCGATGCCGAACATGATGGTAAAGCGGCGGTCGATGTCGATGCCCAGAAGGCCCACGGTCTCACGGTCTGCCATACCGGCGCGGACGACCATGCCGAAGGTGGTGAATTGCAGGAAGGCAAAAACCGCAGCGATGATGACTGTAGAGAAGCCGAAATAGACCAGACGCCAGTAGGGGTAGGCCAGCGACGTGTCCAAGCCCAAGAGCGGCGCGAAGTCAAAGCTGCCTTTGAACACTTCGGGCGCGGGCGTGGGGATCGGGTTGGCGCCGTAGAAATACTTCACGACCTCTTGCAGCACGATGGCGAGGCCAAAGGTCACAAGGATCTGATCCGCATGGGGGCGTTTGTAGAAATGCTTGATCAACCCGCGTTCCATGACAAAGCCGATCAACAGCATCACCGGGATCGCAAAGAGGATCGCCAGCGGCACCGACCAGTCGATGATGGCCTGCCCCATCTCGGGACCGAACCAGTTTTCGACATAGGGGGTTTTGACCTTCAGCGGATTGCCCAGAAAATCCTTCTGGGTCTCGTCGATGGTCTCAAAACTCAGCGTCAGCAACCGTTGCAGCGTGACCGAGCAGAAGGCCCCGATCATGAACAGCGCCCCATGGGCAAAGTTAACCACGCCAAGCGTGCCAAAGATCAATGTGAGCCCAAGCGCGATCAGCGCATAGGCCGAGCCCTTGTCGAGCCCGTTAAGTATTTGCAGAAGAACAGCGTCCATGGACCCCACCTGTAAGGGATGCGTTCACATGAGGGCGCGCCCCATGTGGTGAGAAAAGGGGGCGCGCGGCGCAAGGCCGATGCGCCCCCAAAGGTTCAGTGGATCAGGCGCCCGGGTTGCACTTGCCCAATTCGCCACCGGCGAACATGGGGTGATCCGGGGCGTATTCGACCTGTGCACGCGGGGTGACCTCGACGATCTCCAGCGTGTCATATTCGTTGGTCGGGTTTTCTTTGCCCTTCATGACCAGCACGTCTTTGAAACACTGGTGGTCATCGCCACGATACAGCACCGGACCGTTGCCCAGACCGTCGAACTCGAAATCTTCGAGCGCTTCGACGACACCGCAGGGGTTGAAGGTGCCCGCGCGTTCCACCGCATCCGCATAGAGCAGCGTCTGCACATAGCAGGTGTGCGCGGAGTTGGAGGGTGGACGGCCATATTTCTCACCAAAGGATTTCACGAAGGCTTTGGAGCCTTCATCCTGCAGCTGCCAGTTCCAGTTCATCGAACCGATAACACCTTGCACGTTGGCACCGGCACCGGCGGCCATAAGCTCGGAATAAAGCGGCACGACGATCTCGAATTTCTTGCCGTTCACTTCTTTGTCCAGCAGGCCGAACTGCACCGCGTTGGTGAGCGAGTTCACCATGTTTCCGCCGTAGTGGTTCAGCACCAGCACATCGGCACCGGAGTTCAGCACCGGCGCGATGTAGGAGCTGAAATCCGTGCTCGCCAGCGGCGTCAGCACGTTGTTCACGGTCTCCCAGCCCATCGCTTCGGTCGCGGCGGCGATGGATTCCTGCTGGGTCCAGCCCCATGTGTAGTCGGCTGTCAGATGGTACGCGCGGCGGTCTTCGCCGTAAGCGTTTTTCAGCACCGGTGCGAGGGCGGCGGCGGACATGTAACCGTTAAAGAAGTGGCGGAAACCATTGGCCTTTTTGTCTTTGCCCGTGGTGTCGTTGGAGTGTGTCAGACCGGCCATGAAGATCACGCCCGCTTCCTGACACAGGCCCTGAACCGCCACGGCCACGCCCGAGGACGAGCCGCCGTTGATCATCACAGCGCCGTCTTTTTCAATCATCGCCTTGGCGGATGCGCGGGCGGCGTCGGATTTGGTCTGGGTGTCGCCGGTGACATATTCGACCTTCTTGCCCAGAATGCCGTTCCCTTTCAGCGCCTTGGAGCTGAAGGTGTTCATCATGCCGCCGTCGCCCCCGCCATTAAGGTGCTCGACCGCAAGCTCTTGGGCGCGCAGCTCGTCCAGCCCTTCTTCGGCATAGGGGCCGGTCTGGGGCACGTTAAAGCCCAGCGTGACCGTGCTGCCCGTGGGGGCATTGGTAAAGCCCGCGTGCGCCTCGGCGCGCAGATAGGTCGGCAGCGCCAACCCTGCACCGGCAACCGCGCCGGTCTGAATCAGCCCGCGGCGTGTCAGTTTCGTAAACGACATGAAGTCCTCCCATTTTTGTAAGTCGCGGCACCGGAACCTCCCCCCGATGCCACAACACGCAATAGTGCAAAGAAACTATGGCGCGGAAACTGAAAACCGATCAATAAGGCGCTTGATCGAAACGATTTTTTTGTAAATATATTCGCAACCGTCCAGGGAGGTTTGTAAAGAATATGATGTTGCGCCGCAGAAAGACCTTGAAACAACGCATGAATTATCGCGCGGCGCGGTCCCATGCGTGAGGGGCTGACCGGCAGCCGCATCCGTGAGCGGCGCGTGATGGCGGGGCTGAAACAGGCCGAACTGGCACAACAAAGCGGGATCTCGGCCAGCTATCTGAACCTCATCGAACACAACCGGCGCAGAATCGGCGGGAAACTGCTGCTCAATATCGCCCATGCGCTTGGTGTAGAGCCGCAGGCGTTGACCGAAGGGGCCGAAGCCGCGCTGATCGCCACCCTGCGCGAAGCGGCAGAGGATGCAGCGCTGACCGGGCCAGAGAGTGACCGGGCGGATGAATTTGCCGGGCGGTTTCCGGGCTGGGCCAAAGTGCTTGCCAGCAGCCAGCGTCGCATCGCGGCCCTAGAGCAGACGGTTGAGGCGCTGTCGGACCGTTTGGCCCATGACCCGCAGCTTGCCACGTCGATGCATGAATTGCTGAGTACCGCCGCGGCCATCCGCTCGACCGCCTCTATTTTGGCAGAGACGGACAGTCTGCAACCCGAATGGCGCGACAGGTTTCACACGAATATCCACCAAGACAGCCGCCGCCTGTCCGACAGCGCGCAGGCGCTGGTCACCTATTTTGACAATGCCGCTGAGACCCGTGAGGTGGCCCACTCCCCACAAGCGGAGGTGGAAGCTTTTCTCGCCGCGCATGACTACCGCTTTGACCCGTTGGAGCAGGCCCGCGCCCCGCAAGAGGCAATCGCGGCGCTTGTAGGGCAGGCCGATGCGCTCAAGACCAAGGCCGCGCAGCATATCGCGACGGGGGTGTTGCAACAGATCGCGCGGGACGCGGCGGCGTTGCCCTTGGCGCGTCTGGAGCGGGCCGTCGAGGAGACGGGCCATGACCCAGCCGAACTGGCCCGCAGTTTGGACCAGCCGATGGGCCGGGTGCTGCGACGCTTGGCGTCTTTGCCCGATTTGGGTGCGGGGCTGGTGGTCTGTGACCGCTCGGGCAGCGTGACCTTTGCCAAGTCGATCGAAGGGTTCACCGTGCCGCGCTTTGGCGCATGTTGCCCGCTTTGGCCGCTTTTTGCGGTGCAGGGCCAGCCGGGGCTGGTGGTGAAATCTCGCGTCATGCAGATGGGCCGGGGTCAGGCGCAGTTTGAGGCGATCGCGACCTGCGAAGTTCAGGCCGCCGCCGCCTATAACACGCCGCCGCTCAGCCAATCGGTCATGCTGCTCTTGCCGGTGCCCTCGGGGGCGGCGCCAGCGCAGCCCGTGGGCGCAACCTGCCGGATTTGTCCGGTCGAAGGATGCCGCGCCCGGCGCGAACCTTCGATCCTGCGCGACGGGATCTAACAGGCGCTCAGGCAGTTTTTGACAGGGCTGCCAAACCGATGCATGCTCGCCCCGGTGCGCGAGACCCTGCAACAAAACGGGGCGGTCGCACACCGAGGGGGAGATTTTTTGCCGATGAGCAAACTCGTAGTTCTTGTGGAGGACGAGGTGAATATCGCCGAGGCCATCCGCTTTTTGTTGGGTCAAGAGGGCTGGCGGGTGGAGACGCTGGCCAATGGTTCGGGCGCGGTAGAGGTGATCCGCAAGGCATCGCCCGATCTGGTGATGCTTGATGTCATGCTGCCGGGCAAAAGCGGTTTTGAAATACTCGATGAGCTGCGCGGCGACCCGGCGATGGGGGAATTGCCCGTGCTGATGCTGACCGCGCGCGGCCAAAGCCGGGACCGCGCCATGGCCGAGAAGGCCGGGGTCAGCCGCTTTATGACCAAGCCGTTTTCGAACTCAGAGATGCTGGACGCGGTGCGCGACCTGATCGCCAGTTAATCCACCATGCCACGCCCTCCGATCTTTTTGGAAAAACGCGGCTACCGCCAGCGGCGCATGATGGATGCGGTGCGGTTGCTGCCGTTTCTGGGGCTGATGCTTTGGATGGTGCCGTTGCTGTGGCCCGTGCCAGAGAGCCTGCCTGACGCCATCCTCGAACCCAGTGAGCCGACAATCGCGATGAGCGTGGCGCTGCGCTATCTCTTTGGGGTTTGGGCGTTGCTGATCTTGGCGACATGGGCGCTCTGGCGGCGCACGCGCGATGTGGCGTCGGACGGGGGTGCCGATACCAAAGACGGGCCGCGCTGATGGTGTCGCTCAACCAGTTGGTCGCGGTCTGTCTGATGTATGTCGCGGGGCTGTTCATCGTGGCCTTTGCCGCCGAACGCGCGGCCCTGCGCGGGCAGGGCGGCTGGCTGCTGCGCTCACCGTTGGTCTATACCCTGTCGCTGTCGATCTACTGCACCGCTTGGACCTTTTACGGCGCGGTGGGCTACGCCGCGCGCTCAGGGTTGGAGTATGTGACGATCTACCTCGGCCCGTCGCTGGTGATGATCGGCTGGTGGTGGGGCTTGCGACGGCTGGTGCGCATCGGGCGGAGCCACCGGGTGACCTCAATCGCTGACCTGATTTCGTCGCGCTACGGCAAATCCAACACGCTGGCGATCGTGGTGACGGTCATGGCCGTGATCGGCGTGACGCCCTATATCGCGTTGCAATTACAATCGGTTATTCTGTCTCTGTCGATTTTCGCCGCCCCCGATGTGCCGCTGGCCGAGGCGGGGGGCGATGTCATCAACCGCGGGCAGGCCGCCCTGTGGGTGGCAGCGGGGCTGACGCTGTTCACGGTGCTTTTCGGCACGCGGAACCTGAACGTGAACGAGCGGCACCATGGCGTTGTCATCGCCATCGCGGTGGAGGCGGTTGTCAAGCTGCTGGCACTGGTGGCGGTCGGTATCTACGTGATCTGGGGTCTTGCCGGGGGATTGGGTGAGACGCTCGCGAAGATCGATGCCTCCGACATCGGCCAGTGGGAAGTCCAGGGCAGCCGATGGGCCGCGCTGACGGTCCTTTCGGGGGCCGCGCTTTTGTGCCTGCCGCGCATGTTTCAGGTCATGGTTGTCGAGAATGACGACGAGCGGCAGCTGCAAATCGCTAGTTGGGCCTTCCCGCTTTATCTGATGTTGATGAGCCTTTTCGTCGTGCCAATCGCGGTCGTGGGGCTGGACCTGATGCCGGAGGGCGCAAACCCCGATCTTTTCGTGCTGAGCCTGCCGCTCAGCCAAGGGCAGAACGGGCTGGCGATGCTGTCTTTCTTGGGCGGTTTTTCCTCGGCCACGTCGATGGTGATCGTCGCCACGCTGGCGCTGTCGACGATGGTCAGCAACCACATCGTCATGCCGATCTGGCTGGCTATGCGGCGCGATGGGGCCACGCAATCGGGAGATGTGCGCAATATCGTGATCCTCGCGCGGCGGCTGTCGATCTTTTGCGTGGTCGGGCTAGGCTACCTCTACTACCGCGCCTCGGGCGGCAGCGGGGCGCTGGCGGCAATTGGCACGATCTCTTTCGGCGGGGTGGCGCAGTTTTTGCCAGCGATGCTGGGCGGCGTGCTCTGGCGCGGTGCCACGCGGGCAGGCGCGCTTTGTGGGCTGGGCACGGGTTTTGTGCTCTGGGTTTTCACCATGCTGCTGCCCAGTTTCGGCGCGGATGTGGCATTGTCGAGTGCGACCTTGGAGCGCGGGCTGTGGGAGCTGGCATGGCTACGTCCCGAGGCGCTGTTCGGCATCGCCGGGATCGACCCGACAGTGCATGCGGTGGTCTGGAGCCTTGCGCTTAACACGCTGGTTTTCGTGGTCGTCTCGCTTTTCAGCTTTCCCGCGCCGTTGGAGCGGCTTCAGGGGGCGCAATTCGTTAATGTCTTTGACCATTCCGGCCCGGCGCGGGGGTGGACGGCCTCAGTCGCGGGCAGCGAAGACTTAATGATCATGGCGCAGCGCATCTTGGGCGCGACGGAGGCGCAGGCGTTTTTTACCCGCGAGGCCGAACGGCAAGGGCATGGGCAACGCCTGCCGGAACCCACGCCACGATTCGTGCAAGCGTTGGAGCGGGAGTTGGCGGCCTCAGTCGGGGCGGCGACGGCCCATGCGATGGTGGCACAGATCGTAGGCGGGGCATCTGTTTCGGTGCAGGACCTGCTCGCCGTGGCCGACGAATCCGCGCAGATGTTGGAGTATTCCAGTCAGCTTGAAACCAAATCGCGGGAGTTGACCGAAACGGCGGCGCAGCTGCGCGCGGCAAATGAGAAGCTCACGCAATTGTCGCTGCAAAAGGACAGTTTTCTGAGCCAGATCAGCCATGAGTTGCGCACGCCGATGACCTCGATCCGATCGTTTTCGGAAATCCTACGCGACGCGCCGGGTCTCACGGACGCGGATAAGAATCGCTACGCCACGATTATCCACAGCGAGACGATCCGCCTGACGCGGCTCTTGGACGATCTGCTGGACCTGTCGGTGCTGGAGAACGGGCAGGTGACGCTGAACCAGCGGGAGGGCAACCTGCGCGACCTGCTCGATCTGGCGGTGACCACGGCGCAGGCCGGGGCCACGCGCCCGCTTGAGGTTCTGCGCGATGCTCAGGCTGAGGATATCACCCTGACGAGCGACCTGGACCGGCTGGTGCAGGTGTTCATCAACCTCGTCACCAATGCTCGCAAATACTGCGCTGCTGATCATCCGCAACTGGTGATCTCGGCACAGGTCACGGCGAAGGGGCTGGTGATCGATTTCGTCGACAACGGCCACGGGATCGACGCGGGCTCAGAGGCGCTGATTTTCGAGAAATTTTCGCGCATCACCGGAGAGGGCGATGGCGCGGGGCTCGGCCTTGCCATCTGTCGCGAGATCATGTGCCGATTGGGCGGCGAGATCAGCTTTTTGGGGAATGTGCCCGGCACGGCGTTCCGGGTGCAATTGCCGCAGAGCGTCCTGACACCGCCTGCAAAGGACACCGGCCCAGTAGTCGGCCCCGTGGTCGGGGCCGATACGCGGTCTTAGCTGTAGCTCTGGCCCAGCATCGGGCGCATGTTCTCAAGGTCATAGCCCCCCTGACGTGCCGCTTCGATGATCGCGTCGCTGTCCATCTCACCGGCCTGACCCAAGGCCCAAGCGATGGTCGAACGGGTGCCAGAGGCGCAATAGGCCAGCACGGTGTCATCCGTCTCGGCCCCAAGGGCGCGGTTGTTGGCGATGACATCGGGGGTCATGGTCTGATGGGTCAGCGGCTGTTCGGCAAAGGCAATCCCTGCGGCCTCGGCCGCTTCGCGCATGGCGGCGGCCTGATGGCTGGGCGGCACTTCTGCATCGGGGCGGTTGCACAGAATGCGGGTGATGCCTTGGGCGCGCAGGCTTTCCATGTCACCGGGCTCGATCTGCGGGGCGACGAAATAGCGGGGGGTGATTTGGCGAATATCCATGCGTCGATTTAAGCAGATGCAGCGGCCCTGTCCAGAGACGGCTGAGACCCGCCGCGACCGCCCGCCGATCAGCCGCCTCGATCAGCCCAGAGAGATGCCCAAAATCACCATCATCAAGCCGATGACGGATAGAAACAGCGCGCCCATGTTCAACGGCACCACTTTGCGCAATACAACGCGCATCGCCTCATCGTCCAGCTGCGCGCGTTTGGCACGGCTCACTTTGACGATGCACCAGCCAAGACCGAGCAATCCCAGAAGGGACAGACCCGCGCCGCCCCAGACCATGAGATCGAAAATAGATGTGTTTGCGCTTTCCATGGCGGCAGAGCTACGCCAAACCGCCAAGGGGGGCAAGTCCCGCTTGCGGGCTGGGCATCCAGCCTGTAGTCACACCCGCCAGAGCCAGCCAATCCGTGAGGACTTTCCATGAGCGATACCAGCACCAACCCCGATGTCGTCGAATCCCAAGGCGATGCGACCTACCGGGTCACCGCCAATGAGCTGCGCCAGTTCGTCGAGCGGATCGAGCGTTTGGACGCCGAAAAGAAAGACCTCGCCGAGCAGCAAAAAGAGGTGATGTCCGAAGCGAAATCGCGCGGCTACGACACCAAAGTGCTGCGCAAGGTGATCGCCCTGCGCAAGCGTGACAAGGACGACATCGCCGAAGAAGAAGCGGTGATGGAGATGTATAAAGAAGCCTTGGGCATGTGAGCGCCCGGCCGCAGCGGAACTGAATTTTCCGCGCGGCCTTGAATGCCTGTCACCCGTGCCCATTTGCATCGGGCGTCTGCGCGGTCTCCGCGACGCCCGATGGTCTGAGACCGGTGAGTTTTTCTCGTGAACATTCTGTTTGTCCTTGGCGGTTTGCTGGGGCTCGTGCTCGGTGGGGAGTATTTGGTGCGCGGTGCGGTGGCGCTGGCGCAGCGGGTTGGGCTATCGCCACTGGTGATCGGTCTGACGGTCGTGGGGTTTGGCACATCGGCGCCTGAATTGGTGACCTCGGTTCAGGCGGCTTTGCTGGGGGCACCGGACATCGCGCTTGGCAATGTCGTCGGGTCGAACATCGCGAATATTCTGCTGATTCTCGGCCTTGCCGCACTGATCGCGCCGATTGGCATCGCGCGGCGCAGCTTTGCGCGCGACGGGACAGTGATGCTGGCGGCAAGCTTGCTTTGTCTGGGCCTCGTGATGCTGGGCCGCATCGACCGGCTGGCGGGGATTTTGGCCCTCGTGGGGTTGGCGACCTACCTGATTTATACCTTTCGCAGTGATCGAGACAGCCAGCAGGCGGCGGAGCCTTTACCGGATCAGGCGCGGATCGGGCTGGCGTTATTGTGGTTGTTGGGTGGGCTGGTTCTGACCATCGTCTCAGCACGGTTTTTGGTCACGGGATCGGTCGCCTTGGCGCAGGCGGTGGGGCTCTCTGAGGCGGTGATCGGGTTGACCATCGTGGCAGTGGGGACTTCGATGCCGGAATTGGTCACATCGGTCATCGCCGCCCGGCGCGGGCAGAGCGATGTGGCTTTGGGCAACGTGGTCGGCTCCAACATCTTTAACATCCTTGGTGTGCTGGGGGTCACGGCGGTGATCCAGCCGATCAATGTGGCCGCTCAGATCGCCACACTCGACATCTGGGTGATGCTGGGGGCCAGCGTGGCGCTGATCGCCTGCGCGGCCTTTGGCGGGCGCGTGACGCGCGGTCAGGGGGCGGTCTTTGGACTGGCCTATGCGGGCTATATTGCGGTGCTCTTGGTCTGAGGTCTGGGCGGGTTCCGCCGTAGGGGCGGGGGCGTTTTCTGCGGATGTGGTGCGATGGGCCGCGGACCCCCTTGCGCAGGCGGTTCAACCCCCATAGAAGGGCACAAATTTTCGCCCGCGCCCCGGCTGCGCGGCCTTACCCTATGGAGCACACATGCAGGTCAACGAGACGCTGAACGAAGGTCTGAAACGCGGTTACAACATCACCGTGACCGCCGCCGAACTGGAAGCCAAGGTCAATGAAAAGCTGGCCGAAGCGCAGCCCGAAGTCGAAATGAAGGGCTTCCGCAAGGGCAAGGTTCCGATGGCGCTGCTGAAAAAGCAGTTCGGCCAGCGGATCATGGGCGAAGCGATGCAGGAAAGCATCGATGGCGCCATGGCAGAGCATTTTGAGACATCCGGCGACCGCCCCGCGATGCAGCCCGAGGTCAAAATGACCAATGAGGACTGGAAAGAAGGCGACGACGTCGAGGTCTCCATGGCTTACGAAAAGCTGCCGGAAATCCCCGAAGTCGATCTGAGCAAGATCGAGCTGGAAAAGATGGTCGTTAAGGCCGATGACGCCGCCGTCGAAGAAGCGCTGGCAAGCCTTGCCGAAACCGCACAAGACTTCAAAGCCCGCAAAGAGGGCGCCAAGGCGGAAGATGGCGATCAGGTTGTGATCGACTTCAAAGGCTCCGTCGACGGTGAAGAATTCGAAGGTGGCGCTGCCGAAGATTACCCGCTGGTTCTGGGCTCCAACTCCTTCATCCCCGGCTTTGAAGAGCAGCTGGTCGGCGTTAAGGCGGGCGAAGAAAAGTCCGTCGTCGTGAACTTCCCCGAAGAGTATCAGGCCGAGCATCTGGCCGGTAAGGAAGCGACCTTCGCTTGCACCGTCAAAGAAGTGAAAGAGCCCGTCGCGGCCGAGGTCAACGACGAGATGGCCAAGAAATTCGGTGCCGAGGATCTCGAAGCGCTGAAAGGTCAGATCGCTGAGCGTCTGGAAGCGGAATACGCCGGTGCTTCTCGCGCCGTGATGAAGCGTAACCTGCTGGACGCGCTGGACAAAGAGGTCAGCTTTGACCTGCCGCCGTCGCTGGTTGACGCCGAAGCCAAGCAGATCGCGCATCAGCTGTGGCACGAGGAAAACCCTGACGTAGAAGGCCACGATCACCCCGAGATTGAGCCCTCAGACGAGCACAAGACACTGGCCGAGCGCCGCGTGCGTCTTGGCCTGCTGCTGGCCGAACTGGGCCAGAAGGCCGAGGTTCAGGTGACCGACGCCGAGATGACCCAAGCAATCATGAACCAAGCGCGTCAGTATCCGGGTCAAGAGCGCCAGTTCTTTGAATTCGTGCAGCAGAACCAGCAGATGCAGCAGCAGATGCGCGCGCCGATCTTTGAAGACAAGGTTGTCGATCACGTGGTCGAACAGGCCAAAGTGACCGAGAAAGAGATCTCGAAAGAAGAGCTTCAGAAAGCTGTTGAAGAGCTGGAAGACGAATAAGTCTTACCGGATCGGATTACGGGGCAGGGGCGACGGGCAACCGTTGCCCCTGTTTCGTTTGGGGGGGCTGGTGGTGTTGCCTCCTGCGGAGGGACAGCGGGCGGATTCGTAGTGTTTCGGTGCTGGCCGACTTCAACGTTGGTGCAGGGTCGTGAATGAACGTAGGAGCGAGGGGATCTGCTTCGCTTTCACAGAGTAAAGATATGAAGCACAAGCCGCATTGGGCGTCAAACGCGCCGGTCGCAGATGTTGCGCCCGGGGGCAACCCCGGACATCGCCCTCCCTACCCCTGGAGGGCGATTTTGCAAAGTTTCGGCAATCTGGAACATTCGCGAGCGATGGAACGCTTCCGCAGGTTGCTGTTGTTGCAACGCCCGCCAGGGAGGGCGATGCCCATTGTGGCAGTGTTAGGTGCTTAGGCACATCACCCTTGGTGAGACGCCCTTACAATGTGATCCGGAATTGGGCGAAGCCGTTTTCCGTATCGCCGACCTGCTCCATCGCCACGCCGGTCACCTCATCCACGTAATCCGCGGCCTTCGGTCCGGTTTCGAACACCACGCTGGTGCCTTCCATCGGGGCAAAGCGCCAGTTGCCATCGGCGCGGGGGCTGATGGTGCCTTTTTCGACGATATAGCGCACGATCACGTCGCGGTTGGTGTCGGGGCCTTCAAAGACGATGGTATCGCCCTTTGCGCCGGGGAATGCGCCGCCACCGCTGGCGCGGTAGTTGTTGGTGGCGATGATGAATTTGGCATTGGGATCAAGCGGTTGCCCTTCGAACTCAAGGTTCACGATCCGGCTCGCCTCAGAGTTCGCCACGGTGCCCTTGGGGCCGAATTTAGACGGCTGGCTAAGGTCGATCTGATAGCTTACGCCGTCGATCACATCGAAGTTGTAACTGGGGAACTCTGGGTTCAGCAGTGGCTGGTTGGCCTCGCCGGGGGTGATCTGGTTGAACATGCCCGCGGACCGCTCAAGCCAATCCTTCACCTGCGCACCGGTGACGCGCACGGCGCGGGCGGTGTTGGGATAGAGATAGAGGTCAGCCACGTTCTTGATCGCCACATCGCCTTTGGGCACATCGGTGTAATACTCTGGCCCGCCCCGGCCACCAGCCTTGAAGGGGGCGGCGGCAGACAGGATCGGCAGCCCCTCATGCTCGGTCCCTTTCAGCATCTGTGCGATGTACCAGCGCTGTGCGTTTGAGACGACCTGCACCGACGGATCATCGGCCACCAGCGCGAAATAGCTGTGCAGATTGGCGTCGGTCTTGCCCACGGCGCGGCGGACATAGGCGAGCGTTTCGTCATGGTCTTGCTGAACCGAGGCCAGAACCTCTGCATCGCTTTCCACCAGCGGCATGACCGAGCGGTCTTCGTTGCGCTGCGAAATGGCCCGCGCTTCGGCGCTGTGGCTGGCGATGCGCCAACCGCCCGCGTTGCGTTCCAGCATCAGGTCGATAAGGCCCAGATGGCTGCCCCAGAAGCCGCCCATGGTGGCGGGCTTGCCGTGGATCGTGCCCGCGCTCACATCCACGCCGGGATAGTCCGCATAGCTGCCCGAGGGGAAGACGAGGTGGCTGTGCCCGGTCATGATGGCGTCGATCCCGTCAACGGCGGCGAGGGGGACGGAAGCGTTCTCCATCATGTCTTCTTCTTTGGCGGCCCCAATGCCCGAATGCGACAGGGCGATGACGATATCGGCGCCTGCCTCTTTCATCTGCGGCACCCAAGCGCGGGCGGCCTCTAGGATGTCGCGCGCCTGCACTTTGCCTTCGAGATGGCGGCGGTCCCATGCCATGATCTGCGGCGGGACAAAGCCGATGATCCCGATCTTGATTGGATGGGCCTCGCCCGCGCCATCGGTCAACATTCGGTCCAGCAGGACATAGGGTTTGACCAGCGTGTCATCGTCACTGGGCTTGGCCCCGACCTTTTTGACGACATTGGCGCTGACCACCGGGAAGTCGGCCCCGGCGAGGGATTTCATCAAGAAATCAAGCCCGTAGTTGAATTCATGATTGCCCAAGGTCGAGGCGTCAAAGCCAAGCGTATTCATCGCTTGGATTACCGGGTGCATGTCGCCTTCTTTCATGCCGCGCTCATAAGCGATGTAATCGCCCATCGGATTGCCCTGCAGGAAGTCGCCGTTGTCCAGCATCAGCGTATTGGTCGCCTCGGCGCGGATCGACTTGACGATGCTGGCGGTGCGGGAAAGTCCGACGGTGTCGACCTCTTTGTCGGCGTAATAGTCATAGGGAAAGACATGCACATGCAGGTCCGTCGTCTCCATCAGGCGCAGGTGCGCCTGATTGGCGGCAGCACGGAGAGAGAAGGGGTGAAGGGCCAGCAGACCGGCAGAGCCGGCGAGAAAGTGACGGCGGTTGAGGCGGAGGGTCATGCAGCGTTCCTTCTTAACGTGATTAACACCTACCTGCGGCGAAGCGTGAGGCCGCGCAAGCCTAAAAATTAATCACCCATCCCTCAGGCCGGTTTCCACCAGCATGCCGCGTTTCTTGGCTTCGTAATAATAGCCCCGCGCGTACCATTTGATGGCCGTGCCGTGGTCTCCGTCAGACAAAAGCCATGCGCCGCGCAGGTATTTCAGGGCGTATTTCAGATTGGTGTCGGCGTCCAAAAGGTCGGACGGGCTGCCTTGGAACCCCATAGATCGGGCCGTGGCGGGCAGGATTTGCAGCAGGCCGTAATATGGGCCGTTGCGGGCGCGCGGGTTATGGGTGCTCTCGCGGATGGCCAGACGATGAACCAAAGGGCGCGGCAGGTCGTAGAAGTCGGCCCAGTGGTTGATCTTGCGCCGCAGGTCGGGCGTCTCATTCGGGTGGAGGGGCAGGGCCGGGCGCTGCGGGGGCACATGCGACACCACAGGAGCGGCATTGCAGGCGGTGAGTGCCGTGGCAGCGATGAAAGAGAGAAACATGCGGCGTGTTGTCTGAGGCATGATGCACCGAGGCTTGTTATATCGGCGCGAAGATCACCGTTGTGGGCCTCTCGGGCAAGCGTGTCGGCAAAACATACGCGGCCCCTTGCCCAGCGGTTGGGGCGCAAAGCGCGGCTTTCCGCCACGCTTAGACGTCGGCGACGATTTCGCCTTTCATTTCACCGGTCATGCGGGTCTGATCTTCGCGCTTTACCGAGCGGCGGACCTCGTCGATCTTGAGCTCGGCAGCGTCGCGCGTGGCCTTGTCGGGCCATTCGGTGATTGCGGCACTGGTGCGCTCAGAGGTGCGGACCACGGTGACGCGGCTGGCGCCAAAGCTTTTGAGGGCAGGCAATCGCTTTTCTTCGATGGCGCGTAGGGCCACGTCGTAATCCGCCCCGTCGGCGATCTCCCAAGTGGTGATGGTGATGTAACGCATGTGTCATCCTCCATGCTGAATGGAGGTAGCATAGCACAGAATGGTCTGTTTTTACAGGATTTCGCACGAGAGGTGCAGGCAGGCCCTGCGACAGGCCGGCGCATAAAAAAACGCCGCGCGGAAAGCCGCGCGGCGTTTCATGTCAGATCGGACAGGTCGGATCAGCTGTTGCTGTCGTCCTGCGCGTCGCCCTCAGGGGTGCGCACCACGTCCGAGTCGCCGTCTTCGTCAGCGGCAGAGCCGATGTCGTCAAACAGTTCGGAGATCTCGAATTCAGCTGCGGCTTCCTCTTCGGCGGCCAGTTCCTGAATCGATTTGCCCGACGCCTGAAGCTCGGCTTCTTCGGGCGAACGTGCGACGTTCAGCTCGATTGTGGCATCGACTTCGGGGTGCAGGATGACGCGCACGTCATGCACGCCCAGTTCCTTGATCGGGTTGCCCAGAACGACCTGCTTGCGGTCGACGGTGAACCCTTCGGCGGTTGCGGCATCGGCGGCGTCACGGGTGGTGACGGAGCCATAAAGCGCACCGGCGTCGGAAGCGGAGCGAATCACGACGAACTGCTGACCGTTCAGCTTCTCGGCGAATTGCTCGGCTTCTTTTTTGGTTTCGAGGTTCTGTGCTTCGAGCTGGGCTTTTTGGCCCTCAAAGGCTTCGACGTTGGCCTTGGAGGCCGACAGCGCCTTGCCCTGCGGCAGCAGGTAGTTGCGAGCATAGCCGGGCTTTACGTCCACGACTTCGCCCATCTGGCCCAGTTTGGCCACACGTTCCAGAAGGATAACTTGCATGTGCTCTCTCCTTACTTGACGGCGTAGGGCAGCAGGGCGAGGAAACGAGCGCGTTTGATGGCACGGGCCAGCTCGCGTTGTTTCTTGGCCGATACGGCGGTGATACGGGAAGGAACGATCTTGCCACGCTCAGAGATGTAGCGTTGCAGCAGACGTGTGTCCTTGTAGTCGATCGCAGGTGCGTTGTCGCCCGAGAAGGGGCACACTTTACGACGACGGAAAAATGGTTTTGCAGCCATGATTTAAGTCCTTTTCTTCAAGCGTTGATCAACGGCGTTCGCGGCGTTCGGAACGCTCGTCACGCTTTTGCATCTGTACGGACGGCAGTTCTTTGTGCTCATCAACTTTGATGGTCAGAACGCGCATCACGTCATCATGCAGGCGCATCAGGCGCTCCATTTCCTGCACGGCGGTCGCGGGGGCGTCCGAACGCAGGAAGGCATAGTGGCCCTTGCGGTTTTTGTTGATCTTGTAGGCCATCGTTTTGACGCCCCAGTACTCGCTGTCGACGAGCTTGCCGTCGTTGTCCGCGAGGACGGTGCCAAAGTGTTCGATGAGGCCTTCTGCTTGCGTGTTGGACAGGTCCTGACGCGCAATCATAACATGCTCATAAAGCGGCATGTGCACTCCTATTTATATCAAGGCGCATTTCATAGGCGGGGCATTCATCCTTGCGGCCCCACCACGAGAGTCTGCGCGGTTCATATGCTTTGCAAGGAAGCGCCCGTATACACGGTTTGCGCCGCACGGCAAGCCCCAAGCGCCTGCGGCAAGGCTTGTTCGGCTGAGGCGCAGAGGATACATCAGGCAAAACGCATAAGAGAGGCCGCAACCATGAGCATTGCATTCGTTTTCCCGGGCCAGGGTGCCCAAACCATCGGCATGGGCCGCGATCTGGCCGAAGCCTATCCTGAAGCCCGCGCCGTTTTCCAAGAAGTCGATGACGCCCTTGGCGAAAAACTGTCTGACCTGATCTGGGAGGGGGACATCGAGAGGCTGACCCTCACACAGAACGCCCAGCCTGCGTTGATGGCCACGTCGATGGCGGCGATGGCCGCGCTGAAGGCCGAAGGGATCGAGGTTGGCAAAGCGGCCTATGTGGCGGGCCATAGTCTTGGCGAATATTCCGCGCTTTGCGCCGCAGGGTCACTGTCGCTTGCCGACACCGCACGGCTGCTGCGCATTCGCGGCAAGGCGATGCAGGCGGCTGTCCCAGTGGGCGAGGGTGCCATGGCGGCGATCCTTGGCCTTGGCATTGAAGAGACTGAAAAACTGGCCGAAGCCGCCGCCGAGGGCGAAGTCTGTCAGGTTGCCAATGAGAATGACCCCAGCCAGAACGTATTGTCGGGCCACAAAGCCGCAGTGGAACGTGCCGTGGCCATGGCCAAGGATGCTGGCGCCAAACGCGCGTTGCTGCTGCCGGTCTCTGCGCCTTTCCATTGCCCGTTGATGGGGCCGGCGGCGGATGAGATGGCGCGCGCTTTGGGTGAGGTTACGTTTAATGATCCCGCCGTGCCGCTGGTCGCCAATGTCACTGCGCAGGCCGTCACCGATGCCGCGAAGATTCGCGAGTTGCTGGTCGAGCAGGTCACAGGCCGGGTGCGCTGGCGGTCTTCGGTTGAGTGGATGGCCGCGCAGGGTGTCACCGAAGCATGGGAGATCGGCGCGGGCAAGGCGCTGTCGGGCATGATCCGCCGGATCGACAAATCCCTCGCCACCCGCAGCATCGGCACGCCGGAAGAGGTTAAAGCCGCGAAAGAGACGTAACGCCCCGGAGGGCCGAGATGACGATGCAAGAAACCCTGACCCTGCTGCCGGAATGGCTGATCTGGTGGTTCAACTGGCTGGTCTTTGCCGTGGCGGTCTTGCCCTTGGCGCTGCTGATCTGGCCGCAGAGCCGCAAGGTTGGGGTGATTGCCGTGGCCGCCAGTATTCTTACCGGAGCGGCGGTTTACGGCATGTTCCGGCAAATGGGATACGTCAAACTTCTCGGTCTGCCGCATCTGCTGATCTGGGGGCCGTTGGCGTTCTATCTGTTCCGCAAACAGGCCAAGGATGCCATGCCCATCGCGGCGCGGTGGATCATCCGGGTGATTTTGGTCACCTTGCTGATCTCACTGGCCTTTGATGTAGTGGATGTGCTGCGTTATATCTTGGGCGAGCGGACGCCGCTGGGGAGTGACGCATGAGGCGGCTGATTGCCGTCTTTGCACTGCTGCTTTCGGTCGTGGCCTGCGGCACGCTTGAGAATGCCAGCGATGGCACGCGGATGCAGGTTCAGGGGCCGTACCTGTTGATGTCCGGCACGATCACCAGCCGGACGCCTGCGGCTTTCGCGCGGCATCTGGCCGAGAATCCGCGGATTGATACGGTGGTGCTGGGGCGGATCGACGGCTCTATTGATGCGGCAGCGACGCACCGTATGGGGCGACAGATTCGCAGATTGGGACTGGCGACCGAGCTGCGGTCGGGCAGTGCGGTTGATTCTGGCGGTGTGGAGCTCTTCATCGCGGGGGCCGAGCGGCGCATGGCACCGGGGGCGGCGCTTCGGGTGCATTCATGGCGCAATGGTTACCGCGAGGGCAGCAGCTATCCACGGCAATCACCCAAACACCAGATGACACGGCGCTATATGGCCGAGATGCTGGGCAATGACGGCTTTTACTGGTTTACCTTGCAGGCAGCGCCATCTGACGGGATACACAAGATGACAGCGGATGAAATCCGCCGCTACGGGCTGCTGACGCGGCCCTGACTGATAGAATAAAGGAAGAGACATGTTCGATCTTACAGGAAAGAATGCCCTGATCACTGGCGCTTCGGGCGGCATTGGCGCGGATATCGCCCGCAAATTGCATGCCCAAGGCGCGACTGTCGGGCTGTCGGGCACGCGGACCGAACCGCTGGAGGCGCTGAAGGCCGAATTGGGCGAGCGGGCGCATGTGCTGACGTGTAACCTGAGCGACATGGAAGCCGTCGATGCCCTGCCGAAACAGGCGGCTAAGGCGATGGGCTCGGTCGATATTCTGGTGAACAACGCCGGGATCACGCGCGATAACCTGTTCATGCGCATGTCAGATGATGAATGGCAGTCGGTCCTGAATGTGAACCTCACCGCGACGTTTAAGCTGTGCAAAGGCGTGATGCGCGGGATGATGAAGGCGCGTTGGGGCCGGATCGTGAATATCTCAAGCGTGGTGGGGGCCACGGGCAACCCCGGTCAGGCAAACTATGCGGCCTCCAAAGCGGGTGTCGTGGGCATGTCCAAATCGCTTGCCTATGAGGTGGCGAGCCGTGGGATCACCGTGAATGCTGTGGCACCGGGCTTTATCACCACGGCGATGACAGACAAGCTGACGGACGAGCAAAAGTCTGGAATCATGGGGCAAATTCCGGCAGGCCGCATGGGTGATCCGGATGAAATTGCCGCCGCCGTGGTTTATCTTTCCAGTGCCGAGGCCGCTTATGTGACAGGGACCACCTTGCATGTGAACGGCGGTATGGCCATGTTGTGACCCTGCGCTGCAATAGCGTTTGCCAAGCCTTCGGCATGTGCTAAAGGGGGCGCAGAATCGAAACGAAGGGAGCTTGATTGCCCCCTCCGCCTTGTGCGAACAAGGAAAATAGCCGCCCCTTTTGGGGCATCCTCCAAACGCTGATCATCGGCGGGCGGAAACCAAAAGGGGCCTGAATGGCCCGAAGACATGAGGACTTATTATGAGCGACGTCGCAGACCGCGTGAAAAAGATCGTTGTAGAACACCTGAGCGTGGAAGAGGACAAAGTGACTGAGAATGCGTCGTTCATCGACGATCTCGGCGCAGACAGCCTTGACACCGTGGAACTGGTGATGGCGTTCGAAGAAGAGTTCGGCATCGAGATCCCCGATGACGCCGCTGAGAACATCCAGACCGTTGGCGATGCGGTTAAGTTCATCAAAGAAGCCTCGTAAGGCTTTGCCGGGCGACCGGCGGAATTGAGATTTTAGAACGGCGTTGTTCCTAGCGGAATGACGCCGTTTTTATTTGTCGCAGCGGGGTGGGCTTGTTCCTTAGGTGCCGAAGCCGCATGTCTTCGCCAAGAAGTTTCAAGCGTGAAGGCAATTCACCCCATGTCCCGAACGATCCCGACCATCAACACAGCCAGACTGACATTGCGTGCCATGCGGGCCGAGGATTTTGAGCGTTACGCTGAGATCTGGGCGATGCCGGATGTGGCGGACCGGATACTTGATCGGCCTCGGGCGAAGGCGCAATCTTGGGACGCCTTCCTGCGCAATGCAGGCCATTGGCAGATCACGGGATTTGGGCAGTGGGCGGTGCAACTTCATCGGCAAAGAGAGATGCTAGGGCAGACGGGCTTCGTCTTTGGTTCACGGAATTTCGGTGAAGATTTCGACACTTACCCCGAAGCGCGCCTGGTCTTGGCGCCTCAGGCGCAGGACCAGCGTCTGGGGTTTGAGGCCGCACGCGCGGCGCATGAATGGTTTGATCGGGTGATCACCGGCCGCACGGTTTGCATGATTTCGGGGGGCAATGAGGCGGCGTTGCGGATCGCGGGCGCGCTTGGGTATCAGCCGCTGCGGGAGGCAAAGACAGCGGGTGCCCCGGTGCATCTGCTAACCCGGCGTGGGCCGCCAGTCTAACGGCGCCATCAGACCCTTACCGCCTGTGATCGCCGCCCGATTCCGCAGATAGGCGTTTTTGTGCTATGCCTGCGGCCCACTGCCGATATGCTTGTGCCTACAGGCTTTTGCAGGGTAAGAGGTTCGCCGAGAGATTATCGGCAAGGGGCACTAAGATGCGCAGAGTTGTAGTAACGGGTTTGGGTTTGGTTACCCCCCTCGCGGACGGCGTGGAAGAAAGCTGGAAACGGATCCTTGATGGGCAATCCGGGGCCGGACCGATCACCGGCTTTGATCCCAGCAAATTGGTGACCCAATACGCCTGCGAAGTGCCTTTGGGCGATGGCAGCGATGGCACCTTTGACGCAAACAAATACATGGAGCCGAAAGAGCAGCGGAAGGTAGATACCTTCATTCTCTTCGGCATGGCCGCCGCCCAGCAGGCGGTTGAGGATTCGGGTTGGTTGCCAACCGAGAAAGAAGATCAGGAGCGTACTGGCGTGTTGATCGGCTCGGGCATCGGCGGGTTGAACTCCATTGCCAATACCGCCGTGATGATGGCCGAAAAGGGTCCGCGCCGCGTGAGCCCGTTCTTCGTGCCCGGCGCGTTGATCAACCTGATCTCGGGTCAGGTCTCGATCCGCTACGGTTTCAAGGGGCCGAACCACTCGGTCGTGACCGCCTGTTCGACCGGGGCGCATGCCATCGGTGACGCGGCGCGTCTGATCAAATACGGCGATGCGGATGTGATGATCGCAGGCGGCGCAGAGGCGGCGATCTGTGAGATCGGCATGGCGGGCTTTAACGCCTGCAAGGCGCTGTCGACCAAACGTGGCGACGATCCGCAGAAAGCCAGCCGCCCCTATGATGTGGACCGTGACGGTTTTGTCATGGGTGAGGGCGCGGGCATCGTGGTCTTGGAAGAATATGAGCACGCCAAGGCGCGCGGTGCCAAGATCTATGCCGAAGTGCTGGGCTATGGCCTGTCGGGCGACGCGCATCACATCACGGCACCGTCGGAAGACGGCGAAGGTGGCGAACGCTCTATGCGGGCGGCATTGAAGAACGCGGGGCTGGAGCCAGCGGATGTTGATTACATCAACGCGCATGGCACCTCGACCATGGCCGATACCATCGAATTGGGCGCGGTTGAGCGTTTGATGGGCGATGCGGCGGACAAGGTCACCATGTCTTCGACCAAATCCGCCACAGGGCACCTCTTGGGGGCTGCTGGCGCGATCGAGGCGATCTTCTGCATGCTCGCGATCCGCGATCAGGTGGCGCCGCCGACGATCAACCTTGATAACCCAGCGGTTGAGACACCAATTGATCTGGCACCCAACAAAAAGGTCGAGCGCAAGATCGACGTGGCCCTGAGCAATTCGTTCGGCTTTGGCGGCACAAACGCATCGGTACTGTTTGGGAAAGTCCGCTAAATGTGGCGTCATATCGCTTCTAACGCCGTGACGTTTCTGTTGGTCGGCCTGTTTCTGCTTGGGGGGATCATCCTCTGGGGCAAGACGACCTATGTCTCCGAAGGGCCATTGGAGCAGGCGATCTGTGTGCAGGTCGAGCGCGGCTCGAACATGCGGCAGGTCAGCCAGAGCCTTGAGGATCAGGGCGCGGTCTCTTCGCCCGCGCTCTTTCGCATGGGCGCGGATTACGAGGAGAAGTCGAGCAGCCTGAAAGCGGGCAGTTTTCTTGTGCAACCCGGCACGTCGATGCAGGGGATCGTGGATATCGTGACCCAAGGCGGGGCCAGCACCTGCGGCACCGAGGTTGTGTACCGCGTGGGCGTGAACCGCGTAAGCGTGCAGGTCCGCGAGTTGGACCCGGTCACAAGCCGGTTTGTCGAGCGCGCGGAGTTCACGCCGGGTGAGGAAGAGACCCCTGAGGCTTACTCCGAAATCTCTAGCAAGAACGACACGCGGTTTCGGGTGGCATTGGCCGAGGGCGTGACAAGCTGGCAGGTTGTCGAAGCGCTGAAACAGGTCGAGCAATTGACCGGTGAGGTTGAAGACCTCCCCGCTGAGGGCAGCCTTGCGCCGGACAGTTATGAAGTGCGTCCCGGTGATGACCGCGCCGAGGTGATCGCGCGGATGACGGCAGCGCAGCAGGTGCTGTTGGCGCAGGCCTTTGAAGCGCGCGACCCTGATCTGCCCATTGAGACGCCGGAGGAACTGTTGATCCTTGCCTCGATCATCGAAAAAGAAACCGGTGTGGCGGCAGAGCGGGAGCAGGTGGCGAGCGTTTTCGTGAACCGTCTGAACCAAGGCATGCGTTTGCAAACGGATCCGACGGTGATCTATGGTGTGACTGAGGGCAAGGGCGTGCTGGGCCGCGGGCTGCGTCGTTCGGAACTGCGGGCAGAAACGCCGTGGAACACCTATGTGATCGACGGTCTGCCGCCGACCCCGATTGCAAATCCGGGCCGCGCGAGCCTGATGGCTGCGGCGCAACCGGCGGAGACGGATTTCGTCTTCTTCGTTGCCGATGGCACCGGGGGGCACGCTTTTGCTGAGACCTTGGATGAGCATAACCGCAACGTGGCGCGTTGGCGTCAGATCGAGGCGGAGCGCGGCGCAGAAGCGGCCGGGAATGCCTCGACAGGTGGTAACTGAAACGACTAGAAACCCCGCTGGAGACAGCGGGGTTGTTGCTTGCCGACGGGGCTCTCCGCGCGATGGCGTAAGGTATTGTTAACACAGTTTTTCTTGACTTTGCGCACGGTCTAACGTAGGACTTGTGACACGCTAGAGGACATGGGCGAACGGCCCCGGGGTGACCCGGTGGTCGTTTTTTTGTGTCTGCTCGGTTGGGGATAACCAACAAGAGGTAAAGCGATGACGATCATTACCCCGGAGCAAGAGACGGAAGACAGCGCGGAAATTCTGCGCGGTCTTCAAGAAGCAATCGGCGCGCTGCGTCGGGAAATCGAAGGTCTGACGGAACAGACCCGGTCCGGGGGGGAACTCAAGGAAACTGCGGTGTCCAGCAATACGTCCAAAGTGGCGGGACTGCTGGCGCATTGCCTGAAAGCGGAGAACACGCTGAATGACTGTCGAAACCGACAAGCTGGAATCGCGCGCGGGGGCTATGCCCTCGACATGGACAAGGCGCGGGCTGACATCGGGTGCAAGCTGGATCGCCTGCGCCGATGCTCAGACCCAGGCGCAGTTTCTGAATGACCTAGATGAGGGAGAGCTTCTGGCTCTCCCTTTTTTGTTCGAGTTCTGGGCCTTGGACCATCAGCTGCCGCCTGAGGGGGATTGGCGGACATGGGTGATCATGGGCGGGCGCGGTGCGGGCAAGACCCGCGCCGGGGCGGAATGGGTGCGTAGCAAGGTTGAGGGGAGCCGTCCGTTGGATGCGGGGGCGTGTAGCCGCGTGGCGCTGGTGGGGGAGACCATTGAGCAGGTGCGCGAGGTGATGATTTTTGGCGACAGCGGGATACTGGCCTGTAGCCCACCGGATCGGAGGCCCGATTGGGAGGCGACGCGCAAGCGGTTGGTTTGGCCCAATGGGTCGATTGCCACGGTGCATACGGCGCATGATCCCGAAGGGCTGCGGGGGCCGCAGTTTGATGCGGCTTGGGTGGATGAACTGGCGAAATGGAAGCGCGGGCAGGAGGCTTGGGACCAGTTGCAGTTTGCGCTGCGCTTGGGCGAGCGGCCTCAGGTCTGTGTGACGACGACGCCGCGCAATGTGGATGTGTTGAAGGCGCTCTTGGCCGCGCCTTCGACGGTGACGACCCATGCGCCAACGGAGGCGAATGCGGCGAACTTGGCAGGGTCTTTTCTTGAGGAGGTGCGGGCGCGGTATCGCGGCACGCGGTTGGGGCGGCAGGAGTTGGATGGGGTGCTGCTGGCGGATGCAGAGGGGGCGCTGTGGACCTCGGCTTTGCTAGAGGCGGGACGGCTGCGAGAGGCGCCGGATCTGGACCGGATCGTGGTGGGTTTGGACCCGGCAACGACAAGTGGGGCGGGCTCGGATGAATGTGGGATCGTTGCGGTGGGCGCGCAGACCAAGGGGTCGCCGCAAGATTGGCGGGCGGTGGTCTTGGCCGATTGCACGGTGCAGGGGGCCACGCCCAATGGCTGGGCGCAGGCGGCGATTGCGGCGATGACGCGCTACGGGGCGGACCGTTTGGTGGCCGAGGTGAACCAAGGGGGGCAGTTGGTTTCCGAGGTGCTGCGGCAAGTTGATCCGCTGGTGTCGCTTAAGACGGTGCATGCGGCGCGGGGCAAGGTCGCGCGGGCAGAGCCGGTGGCGGCGCTTTATGAGCAGGGGCGGGTGAGCCATTTGCCGGGGTTGGATGCATTGGAGGATCAGATGTGTCTGATGACGGCACGGGGGTATGAGGGCAAAGGCAGCCCGGACCGGGTCGATGCGCTGGTCTGGGCGCTGCATGAGCTGATGATCGAGCCTGCATCGCAGTGGCGCAGCCCGGGGGTGCGGAGCCTGTAAGGCGGGCGTTGCGCAGGGGAGCGTGCGGTCGGTTACCCGGCCGTTAAGACTTAATTGAGAAAGTCTGACAACGCCGAGCAGCATGGGGCACAGGCCGCTGCCAAGGCCGAGCAGAATGAGGAGCGACAGATGGTATTCGATTTTCTACGGCGCGGCGCGGCTGAGACGGTTGAGCAGAAGGCTTCGGCGACCGCGCCGGTCGTGGCCTATCAGACCTCGGGTCGCGTTGCCTGGAGCCCGCGGGACAGTGTGAGCCTGACGCGATCGGGCTTTTGCGGCAATCCAGTGGGGTTTCGGTCGGTCAAGTTGATTGCCGAGGCGGCGGCGGCCTTGCCGCTGGTCGTGCAGGACGCGGCGCGGCGCTATGATGAACATCCGCTGATGGAATTGATGCGCCGCCCGAATGCGGGGCAAGGCCGGGCAGAGTTGCTTGAGGCGCTGTATGGTCAGATGCTGCTGAGCGGCGATGGCTATGTCGAGGCGGTCGGCAGCGAGGGTGGTTTGCCGGTCGAGCTGCATGTGCTGCGGTCGGACCGGATGAGCGTGGTGCCGGGGGCGGATGGTTGGCCGGTGGCTTACGAATATGCGGTGGGCGGGCGCAAGCATCGCTTTGACGCCAGCGGGACGGTGACGCCGGTTTGTCATATCCGCAATTTTCACCCCCAAGACGATCACTACGGCTTTAGCCCCTTGCAGGCGGCGGCGATGGCGATGGATGTGCATAACGCCGCGAGCCGTTGGTCGAAGGCGCTGCTCGATAACGCGGCGCGGCCATCGGGGGCGATTGTCTATCGCGGGGCCGAGGGGCAGGGCAAGCTGAGTGAGGATCAGTATGATCGGCTGGTGAGCGAAATGGAGAGCCATCATCAGGGCGCGCGCAATGCGGGGCGACCGATGCTGCTGGAAGGTGGGCTTGATTGGAAGCCGATGGGGTTTTCGCCTTCGGATATGGAATTTCAGAAGACCAAGGAAAGTGCGGCGCGGGAGATTGCGCTCGCCTTTGGGGTGCCGCCGATGCTGATTGGGGTGCAGGGGGATGCGACCTATGCGAACTATCAAGAGGCGCATCGGGCGTTTTATCGGCTGACGGTGCTGCCCTTGGCGACACGGGTAACGGCGGCGTTGGCGGATTGGCTGAGCGGGTATTTGGGCGAGGCGGTGAGTTTGAAGCCGGACCTAGACCAAGTGCCGGCCTTGGCGGCCGAGAGGGATGCGCAATGGGCGCGGGTCTCGGCAGCGGCGTTCTTGAGCGATGCGGAAAAGCGCGCCCTGTTGGGGCTGCCTGCGGTGGCGAATGATGCCTGAGTTGCGCGAGATCGAGCGGTTCGAATGCGCGCCGGGCTTGCGGCTTCAGGCGCATGAGACGCTGAGCGCGGTGCACCGCGAGAACATGCAAAAGCGGCTCGACCGGATTGAGCAGATGATGGAGCGGCTGGAACGGCGCTTGTGGTTGACGGTTTACGGCGTGGTCGCGGTGATTTTGGCACAGGCGGTCCAATCCTTTCTGGTGGTGGCGCCGTAGCGGGCTGAAAAAAGAGGGAATAACAATGGGTTATCAGATGATGAACTTCGGCGCTTTGTCGGAGAACGGGGAAGGTCTGTGTGCTGGGGCCGCTTTGGAACATAAGTTCGCCCGTTTCGGCATGGTGGCTGAGGTGGAAGGCGGGCTGGAGATCAGCGGCTACGCCAGCCTTTTCGGCGCGGTGGATCAGGGGGGCGACGTGGTGGAAGCCGGTGCCTATGCGGCGAGCCTTGCCCAAGTCACGAAGGCCGGGCGCAGCGTCAAAATGCTGTGGCAGCATGATCCTGCCCAGCCCATCGGGGTCTGGGATGAGGTGCATGAGGATGGCCGGGGCCTGTGGGTCAAGGGGCGCATCCTGAGCAGTGTTGCCAAGGGGCGGGAAGCGGCCGCCCTGATTGAGGCAGGAGCCATCGACGGGCTCAGCATCGGCTACCGCACCGTGAAGGCGGGCAAGAATACCAAGGGGCAACGGCTGCTGACGGAGTTGGAGCTTTGGGAGGTGTCTTTGGTGACCTTTCCGATGCTGCCCTCGGCGCGGGTGGGGTCCAAGGGGGATTTCAAGGCTGTGGGTGATGCTCTGCGGGACATGGCGGCGGCCTTTGACGCGGCGCGGCGCGATATGGCGCGCGGCTGAGCCTGAGTTTGACTGAGCAAGATCAGAGGAAAAGCAATGACCAAGAGCGAGATGAGCACAAAGGCGGGCGCAGACCTGTCCCCGGCGGAGGAAGTGCGGCAGGCCGTGAGCGGTTTTGTCAGTGACTTCAACGGCTTTCGGGCCGAGATCAATACGAAACTTCAACAATCAGAAGAGCGAATTGCCATGATGGACCGCAAGATGACCCTGCCTGCCCGCAGCCCTTTGGGCGGCGCGATTGAGCAAGATGCACCGCATAAGAAAGCCTTTGATGCCTATCTGCGCAATGGCGATGACGATGGGCTGCGGGGGCTGGAACTGGACGGCAAATCGATGTCGACGGCGGTGAACTCGGATGGCGGCTATCTGGTGGATCCGCAGACATCGGAGCGGGTGCAGTCTGTGCTGAATTCGGGCGCATCGATCCGCGCGATTGCGGCGGTGGTGCAGGTCGAGGCCACGTCTTATGACGTGCTGGTCGATCATGCCGATGTGGGGGCGGGCTGGGCCACCGAAAGTGGTGGGCAGGCCGAGACGGACACGCCGCAGATCGACCGGATCACCGTGCCGCTGCATGAGTTGAGCGCACTGCCCAAGGCGAGCCAACGGCTGCTGGACGACAGCGCCTTTGATATCGAAGGCTGGCTCGCGGGCCGCATCGCCGACAAATTCGCACGGGCCGAAGCGGCGGCCTTTGTCAGCGGTGATGGGATCGACAAGCCGACCGGTTTTTTGAGCCATCCGGCGGTCGATAACGACGTCTGGAGCTGGGGCAATCTGGGCTATGTCCCCAGCGGCACCAACGCCAATCCCGAGGCGGATGCGATCATCGAATTGGTCTACGCCCTTGGCGCGGCTTACCGCAAGAACGCGGTCTTCGTGATGAACTCCAAGACCACGGCCAAGGTGCGCAAGTTGAAAGACACCGACGGGCGCTTTCTGTGGTCGGATGGGCTGGCCGCGGGAGAGCCTGCGCGGTTGATGGGATATCCGGTGCTGGTGGCCGAGGATATGCCCGACCCGGCGACGGATGCGATGGCTATCGCATTTGGTGACTTCTCGGCCGGGTACACGGTGGCTGAGCGCCCCGATCTGCGGATCCTGCGCGATCCCTTCAGCGCCAAGCCGCATGTGCTGTTCTATGCGACCAAACGTGTCGGCGGTGACGTGAGCGATTTCGCGGCGATCAAGCTGATGAAATTCGGCCTGGCGTAAGCCAATGCCGAAGCCGGGGCCGGGGCAACTTGGCCCCGGTCCGGACGTGCACCTGCAAGGTTGTGTTGTCTAGCTGCTCCCCTCCGACCGAGCAATGCAACCGGTGCGCGTCCGGGAATAAGCGCATGGCCCCATGGGGCGAGGGAGCGAATTTTGGAGACTTTCGATGATGTTGATCGAAGAGACAAATGTGCCGGATGCGGTCTTGCCGGTTGAGGCCTTCAGAATGCATCTGCGCCTTGGCAGCGGTTTTGGGCAGGACGGCCTTCAGGATCCGGTGTTGCGCAGTTTCCTGCGTGCGGCAATCGCGGCGGTTGAGGCGCGGACGGGGAAGGTGTTGATCACCCGGCGTTTTGCCCTGTCGCTGACCTTTTGGCGCGATGCGGCGGCGCAGGTTTTGCCGGTGGCGCCCGTGCAGGAGGTCGCGCGGGTGGCATTGGTCGCGCGTGATGGGGCAGAGACGCTGGTTGACCCCGACCGCTATTGGCTGGAGCGCGATGCGCAAGCGCCGCGGTTGCGTGCCAGCACAGCCACCTTGCCCCGCATCCCGAGTGCCGGGGCCGCGCTGATCAGTTTCGACGCAGGCATGGCCGTCGATTGGGCCGGGCTGCCGGATGATTTGGCCCAAGGGGTGATGCTGCTGGCGGCACACTACTACGAATACCGCGACGATACGGCGCTTGGCGAAGGGTGCATGCCCTTTGGTGTCAGCAGCCTGATCGAGCGCTACCGCCGCGTACGTGTCGGCTTTGGTGGTGCGGCATGAGCCGCCCGCATTTGAACCGCCCGCTGGCCTTGGAAGCCCCAGAACGGGTGAGCGATGGCGCGGGGGGGCATACCGAAGTTTGGCAGCCTTTGGGCACCCTTTGGGCAGAGGTTCGCGCGCGGACGGGGCGGGAAACCACCGCAGGTGGGGTGGCCGTCAGCCGGATGGGGTTCAAGATTACGGTCCGCGCGGCACCGCAGGGCGCGCCCGACAGGCCGACGCCGGATCAGCGGTTTCGGGAAGGCACGCGGGTTTTCGTGATCCGGGCGGTGGCCGAGGGCGATGCGGGCGGGCGGTATCTGACCTGCTTTGCCGATGAGGAGGTGGCGGTATGACCTACGCTCTTTCAGGGGCCTTGCAGGCGGCGGTCTATGACCTGTTGCAAAGCGATCCGGGGCTCACGGCCATGATCGGCGATGCGGTCTATGACGCGGTGCCGGGGGGGAGCTTGCCCGAGACCTACGTTCTGCTGGGGCAGGAGATGGCGAAGGATGCGTCTGACCCCGAGGGCGCGGGCGCGGACCACCGCCTCACTCTGTCGGTGATCACCAGCGCGCCGGGGTTCAGCACGGCGAAGGGCTGCGCGGCGTTGATCTGCGATTTGCTGCATGGGGCGCAGCCGACGCTTAGCCGCGGGCATGTGGTGGATATGGCCTTTCTCAAAGCGACGGCACGGCGGATCGACGGGGCCGCAGGGCGGCAGATCGACCTGCAATTCCGCGCCCGGGTCGCGGATGCGTAAGACTTCAGATTCTAGATTGGTGCGAGGAGATAGAGATGGCAGTGCAAGCGGGCAAAGACCTTTTGGTCAAAGTGGATATGACCAGCGATGGTCAGTTCGAGACGATCGCCGGGCTGAGGGCCAAGCGGGTGAGTTTCAACGCCGAAACGGTGGATGTGACCTCGCTCGATTCAAGCGGGGGTTGGCGGGAGTTGCTGGCGGGCGCGGGGGTACGCTCGGCCGCGATCAGTGGCTCGGGGGTGTTTCGCGATGCGGGCACGGATGAACGGGCGCGGCAGCTGTTCTTTAACGGGCTGACGCCGGATTTTCAGGTCATCATCCCGGATTTCGGTGTGGTGCAGGGGCCGTTTCAGGTCTCCGCCCTGGAATACGCGGGGTCGCTGAATGGGGAGGCCACGTTTGAGTTGAGCCTGCAATCTGCAGGGGAGTTAGTCTTTACCCCCGATGTGGTGGTGTGAGCATGGCAAACCCATGGCGCGGCGAGGTGAGCCTGGTGATCGATGGCAAGCGGCATCAGGCGCGGCTGACCCTTGGCGCCTTGGCCGAGTTGGAGGCGACGTTGGAGGCTGACAGCCTTATAGCCTTGGTGGAGCGGTTTGAAAGCAATCGCTTTTCCAGTCGCGATGTGCTGGCCCTGCTGCTTGCCGGGCTGCGCGGGGGCGGAGTGGTGATGGACGCCGCAACGCTTGAACATGCGCAGATCGAGGGCGGGCCGATGGCGGCGGCACGAGCGGCGGCGGAATTGCTGGCGCGGGCCTTTACGGTGCAGGCGTGAGCACGGCGCAGGGCTTTGACTGGCCCGCCCTGCTGCGGGTGGGCCTGTCGCGATTGCGCCTGCCGCCGGAACAATTCTGGGCGCTGACGCCGGCGGAGTTGCAGTTGATGCTGGGCCCACCGTCCGCGGCAGCGCCGCTGCTGAGCGAGGGCCTCGCCGCGCTGATGGCCGCCTATCCAGACGAGATGAAAGGGGCCGATGATGGCTGACTTTGATGATTTCGAGAACCTTGAGAGCCGCGCTGACGGGCTGAATGAGACGCTGGCTCAAACCAGCGGTTTGGTTGCCGGGTTCGACGGTGAGTTGCGGCGCATGCGCAGTGCGCTTTCCGCGACGGGCAAAGATGTGGCGACCCTCGAAAAAGGGCTGAGCCGTGGGCTGCGCCGGGCGTTCGACGGGGTAGTTTTTGACGGCGCCAAACTGTCGGACGCGCTGAGCGACTTGGCGCAATCGATGATCCGTACGACCTACAACGCCGCGATGCGCCCGGTGACGGATCACTTCGGCGGGCTGATCAGCGAGGGGGTGGGCAGTGTTGTGGAAGGCATTTTGCCCTTCGCCAATGGCGCGCCCTTCTCCCAAGGCAAGGTCATGCCGTTTGCGCAGGGTGGGGTGGTGACTTCGGCCACCGCGTTTCCGATGCGCGGCGGCACGGGGCTGATGGGAGAGGCCGGGCCAGAGGCGATCATGCCGCTGGCGCGGGGGGCGGATGGCAAGCTGGGGGTGCGCGGCAATGGCGGGGGGGGGACCACCATCGTGATGAACATCACCACGCCCGATGTGCAGGGGTTTCAGCGCAGCCAAAGCCAGATTGCCGCTCAACTAAGCCGCGCTCTTAGCACGGGCAACCGCAACCGATAAGCCGCGCGGCGGTTAAAGGAGCAGATCATGCAATTTCACGATGTCAGATTTCCGCCCTCGCTGAGCTTTGGATCAGTCGGGGGGCCGCAGCGGCAGACGGATGTGGTCACGCTGGCCAATGGCCATGAGGAACGCAACACGCCTTGGGCCCATTCTCGGCGGGTCTATGATGCGGGGCTGGGGATGCGTTCTATCGATGACCTTCAGTTGCTGATTGCTTTTTTCGAAGCGCGACTGGGGCAGATGTACGGGTTTCGCTGGAAGGACTGGGCCGACTATAAAACGGGCAAGACGGCGCTTTCGGTGGCCTTTGACGACCAGAGCATCGGTTATGGGGACGGGGTTCGGGCGGCGTTTCAGCTGACCAAGACTTACCGCTCCGGCGCGCATTCCTACCGGCGTCCGATCACCAAACCCGTGGCCGGGACGGTGCGTGTGGGGGTGGAACAAGACGAGCTGCGCGAGGGTGTCGAATACGAGGTCGACGCAAGCACGGGGATTGTAACATTTGCCCATCCGCCGGACCCTGAGATGGAGATCTTCGCGGGCTTCGAGTTCGACGTGCCCGTGCGCTTTGACACGGACCGCATTCTTATCTCGGTCGAGAGTTTTCAGGCCGGGCAGGTGCCCGACGTGCCGGTAATCGAGGTGCGGGTCTGATGGCGGGGCTCAATACAGGGTTTGCAAACCATATTGCGCCCGGTGTGACAACGCTTTGCCATTGCTGGCAGGTGACGCGGGCGGATGGGGTGGTGTTTGCCTTTACCGATCACGATATGCCGCTGGCATTCGCGGGGGTCGCGTTTCGCGCTGATACGGGGCTGAGTGCGCGGGCGCTGGCCCAAACCAGCGGGCTGTCGGTCGACAACACCGAGGCGCTTGGCGCGCTAAGCGATGATGCGATCCGCGAGGATGAGATCGAGCAGGGACGTTTCGATGGGGCCGAGGTTCAGGCGTGGTTGGTGAACTGGGCGGAGCCTGCGCAGCGGGTGCTGCAGTTTCGTGGATCGATCGGCGAGTTGCACCGCACGGGCGGCAGCTTTCGTGCTGAACTGCGCGGGCTGACGGAGCCGCTGAACCGCCCCTTCGGACGGGTCTTTCAAAAGCCCTGTTCGGCGGTTCTGGGGGATGGCGATTGCCGCTTTGATCTCACCACGCCGGGCTATGCCGAGGAACGCGCGGTTGAGACTGTGGCAGAGGCGCAGTGTTTCCGCTGGGCCGCATTCCCGGGATATGACGAGGGCTGGTTCGCCCGTGGGCGGCTTGACGTGTTGGATGGCCCGGCGGCGGGGCTCTGGGGCATGGTAAAACGTGACTACCATGAGGACGGGCAGCGGGTGATCGAGCTTTGGGAGCCGATCCGCGGGGCGGTCGCGGAGGGCACTCGCGTACGGCTTACGGCAGGCTGCGACAAGCGGATGGAGACCTGTCGGCTGAAATTCAACAACCTGCTGAACTATCGAGGTTTTCCGGATCTGCCGGGTGAGGATTGGATGATGGCCGTCCCGCGCTCAGACGGTGCGAACGCGGGCGGGTCGCGCAGATGAGCGCCGGGGGTGAACCGTTGCTGCATGCGGCACGCGGGTGGATCGGCACGCCTTATGTGCATCAGGCTGCGGCGAAGGGGGCGGGCTGCGACTGTCTCGGCCTCATCCGGGGGCTTTGGCGTGAACGGATGGGGGCTGAACCCGAGGCGGTGCCGCCCTATTCGATGGACTGGTCCGAGCCGCAGGGAGAGGAACAGCTCTGGGCGGCGGCGCTGCGGCATATGGCGGTGAAGAACAGCGGTGCGCCCGCGCCCGGTGATGTGCTGCTATTCCGAATGCGCCACGGCGCTGTGGCAAAACACCTTGGGTTGCAGGCGCGCATCGGCGCCAGTCCCAGTTTTATTCACGCCTATGCACGGCACGGGGTCGTCGAAAGCCCGCTTAGCCTGCCATGGCAGCGGCGCATCGTGGCGCGATTTGTATTTCCTGAGGAGGTCTCCTGATGGCGACGATTGTTCTTTCGGCAGCGGGTGCCGCGGTTGGCGGCTCCATCGGGGGCACGCTGGCGGGGCTGTCTTCTGTCGCAGTGGGCCGGGCGGTGGGGGCGAGCCTTGGGCGATTGGTCGATCAACGCTTGCTGGGCCAAGGTGGGCAGGCGGTCGAGACCGGCAAGGTCGATCGCTTTCGGCTGACGGGCTCGGGCGAGGGGGCGGCGATCTCGCAGCTATATGGCCGGATGCGACTGGCTGGGCATGTCATCTGGGCGTCGCAGTTTCAAGAGGTCACCCATGTCAGCGGGGGCGGCAAGGGCGGTCCCCCGACGCCAAAGACGACCGAGTACAGCTATACCGTCAGCCTTGCCATCGCGCTTTGCGAAGGGGAGATCACCAGCATCGGGCGCATTTGGGCGGATGGGGAGGAGATTGCCCCGGACGATCTGAACATGCGCGTCTACAGGGGCGAGGCGGATCAGAAGCCCGACCCGACCATCGCCGCGATTGAGGGCGCGGACCGGGTGCCAGCCTATCGCGGCACGGCTTATGTGGTGATGGAAGACCTCTCCTTGGCGCAGTTCGGCAACCGCGTGCCGCAGTTCTCTTTCGAGGTTATGCGCCCCGAACAGCCGCAGGCCCCGGGGTGGGAACATGCGCCTGCCTTTGGTGTGCAGGGGGTCGCCTTGATCCCCGGCACGGGGGAATATGCGCTGGCGACCACGCCGGTCCATTATACCGATGGCCCCGGCAGCCGCTGGAGCGCGAATGTGAATTCACCGGCGGCCAAGACTGATTTCTCGGTGTCGCTGGAGACACTGACAGAGGAACTGCCCCGGCTAGAAGCGGCCTCTCTCGTTGTGTCATGGTTCGGCAGCGATCTGCGCTGTGGCGATTGCCGCCTGCGCCCCAAGGTGGAAGATCCGGACATTGACGGGGAGAACATGCCGTGGCGGGTGTCTGGGGGGACGCGCGGCACGGCCGAGGTCATCACCCAGCACGGCGCGCGCCCGATCTATGGCGGCACGCCAGCCGATGCCGCGGTGGTTGAGGCCATTCACGCGCTGAAGGCGGCGGGCAAGGCGGTGATGTTCTACCCGTTCATCTTGATGGATCAGACCGAAGGCAACGGCTTGCCGGACCCCTATAGCGATGCCGAGGATCAACCCCGCTTGCCGTGGCGCGGGCGGATCACCCTCTCGGTCGCACCGGGGCGACCGGGCAGCCCGGATGGGTCAGCGGCGGCAGCGGCTGAAGTTGCCGCGTTTTTCGGCACAGCCACAGCGGCGGATTTCACGGTGACCGAGGGCGCGGTGAGCTACGATGGCCCAGCGGAATGGACCCTTTCGCGGTTCATCCTGCACTACGCTGCACTCTGCGCCGCGGCGGGCGGGGTCGAGGCCTTTTGCATCTCTTCTGAAATGCGAGGCCTGACGCGGGTACGCGCGGCGGGAAATAGCTTCCCTGCGGTGACCGCGCTGCGGGCCTTGGCCGGAGAGGTGCGTGCCTTGCTTGGGTCGGATGCCAAGATCAGCTATGCCGCTGATTGGTCAGAGTATTTTGGCTATCAGCCGCAGGATGGCAGCGGTGATGTTTACTTCCACCTCGATCCGCTGTGGGCCGATCCGCAGATCGATTTCATCGGGATCGACAACTATATGCCGCTGGCCGATTGGCGCGATGAGGAGGGGCATGTCGATGGGGAAGACTGGCCCGCGATCTACGATGTCGGCTATCTGAAATCCAACATCGAAGGTGGTGAGGGTTATGACTGGTACTACCATTCGCCCGAAGCCCGTGCGGCACAAATCCGAACGCCGATCACCGATGGCGCCCATGATGAACCTTGGGTCTATCGTTACAAAGACCTGCGCCGCTGGTGGCAGAACCATCACCATCCGCGCATCGGTGGAGAACGGCAGACAGCACCCACGGAATGGCAGCCCATGTCCAAGCCGATCTGGTTCACGGAATACGGCTGTGCCGCAATTGACAAAGGCGCGAACCAACCCAACAAGTTCCTCGATCTGAAAAGCTCGGAAAGCGCCTTGCCGCATCATTCCACCGGCGAACGGGACGATTTGATGCAGATGCAATATCTGCGCGCGCTGTCGGAATATTGGCGTGATCCGGCGCGCAACCCGATCTCGGACGAATATGGCGCTCCGATGCTGGATATGTCGCGCGCCTTCGTTTGGGCTTGGGACACGCGGCCCTTTCCCTTCTTTCCCAACAATGGCGATCTATGGAGCGATGGGGAGAATTACAGCCGGGGTCATTGGCTGAACGGACGGGTCTCGGCGCGTTCGCTGGCCTCGGTGGTCGGGGAGATTTGCCGCCGTGCGGGTGTGATGCATTTCGATACCTCTCAGCTTTTCGGCTATGTCCGTGGCTACACCGTGGACGTGGTCGGAGAGGCGCGCGCCGCCTTGCAACCTTTGATGCTGCGCTATGGGTTCGACGCGATCGAACGCGATGGGGTTTTGCAGTTCCGCATGCGTGATGGAACGGATGCGGTACCACTTGATCCCGACAGGCTGGCCATTCACCCCGACCTCGGCGGGCTGACAGAGCAGCAGCGCGAGGCTGAGGCCGAGGTATCGGGCCGTGTTCGGCTGCGGTTCATTCAGGCCGATGCGGATTTCGACGCGATCGCGGAAGAGGCGGTTCTGCCGGATGAGGCGACCCATGCGGTCACCGGGACCGAACTGAACATGGCCCTGACCCGGGGCGAGGGGCGGCAGGTGGCCGAGCGCTGGTTGACCGAGGCGCGTGTCGCCCGCGAAACGCTGCGGCTTGCGTTGCCGCCATCGCAGATGGCTGTCGGGGCGGGGGACGTGATCGAACTGCCGGGTGATGGCGCGGAGGGGCCGGGGCGCTACCGCATTGACCGCGTCGAACAGGCCGGATCCTTGCTGATTGATGCCGTCCGGATTGAACCCGAAGTCTATGACCCCGCGCCGCTCGAAGAAGAACTGGCGTCTCTGCGGCCTTTCGCGCCGCCGCTGCCGGTCTTGCCCCAGTTCATGGACTTGCCGCTTTTGCGCGGGGATGAGTTGCCCCATGCGCCGCATCTGGCGGTGACGGCAACCCCTTGGCCGGGGTCAGTCGCCGTTTATCGCTCTACGGTTGATGCTGATTATGCGCTCAACGGCGTCGTTTCCAGTCGGTCCATCATGGGGGTCACCCAAACGGCCCTGCGCGCGGCGCGGCCGGGGGTGATCGACGCAGGACCGGTGCTGGAAGTCAAACTCAGCAGCGGCAGCCTTGAATCGGTCAGCAAAGAGGCGCTTTTGAATGGGGCGAACCTTGCCGCGATCGGCGATGGAAGCGCGGACCGATGGGAGTTATTTCAATTTCAGGAGGCGCAGCTTGTCGCCCCTGCGACCTATTGGCTGACGGGACGTCTGCGCGGGCAGGCGGGAAGTGATGGGCTGATGCCGGAGGTTTGGCCCGTGGGGTCGCGCTTTGTGCTGATGAATGGGACACCGCAACAGGTCGAGTTCAGCCCGCATCTGCGCCGCGTGGCCCAGCACTACCGCTTAGGTCCTGCCCGGCGCCCCGTGGATGATCCGTCCTATCTGCATCAGGTTCATGCGTTTGACGGGAATGGCCTGCGGCCCTACAGCCCGTGCCATCTGCGGGCAGAGGCGCTGCCCGGTGGTGATATTACCTTTAGCTGGATCCGACGGACGCGGATCGACGGGGACGCTTGGGACGGGCCAGAAGTGCCGCTTGGCGAAGAAAGTGAGCGGTATCTTCTGCGGGTTTTTGCAGGCGGTCAGCACCTGCGGGACGTACTGCTCGATACGCCCGGGTGGACCTACAGCACTGCGGCACGGGCGGCTGATGGGCTGACCGGGGCGTTTGAGGTAACGGTGGCGCAGGTCTCTGCCAGCTACGGCGCGGGGCTTGCCGCCACGTTAGTGGTGCCCGGATAGGCCCGCGCGTTATCACGATTTTGAGCATGTGCGGATTTACAAATGGTCCTACGCTATTGCATGAGCTACCCTAGCGGCAGAGTGAAGGAGCCCGTGCCATGGCGCAGACACACAGAAATATCTCGAAAGTGGACCCGGTTTGGGATCAGATTCAGCAAGAAGCTGAGGATGCGGTGCGTGATGAGCCGCTGATCGGCGGCTTTGTTCACGCCTGTATCCTGCATCATAAATCCATCGAGAACGCGCTTTCCTATCGCATCGCTGCGAAGCTTTCGTCCAACGAGATGTCGATGATGGTCGTGCGCGAAATGGTCGAGGAGGCCTATGCCGAAGACCCGGACCTCGTCGCCGCGGCGCGCGCCGATCTGGTGGCGATCTATGACCGTGACCCGGCCTGCCATCGGTTGCTGCAGCCGATCCTTTACTTCAAAGGCTATCAAGCGGTGCAGGCCTATCGGGTTGGCCACTACCTCTATATGAAGGGCAAACGCGATTTGGCATATTTCATCCAAATGCGGGTGAGCGAGATTTTCGGCGTGGATATCCACCCGGCGGCCAAAATGGGCAAGGGCATCATGATCGACCACGCGCATTCCATCGTCATTGGTGAGACGGCGGTGGTGGGCGACAACGTCTCGATGCTGCATTCTGTGACGCTAGGGGGGACCGGCAAGGAAGAAGAGGACCGTCACCCTAAGATCGGGAACGGCGTGTTGATTGGCGCAGGCGCAAAGGTGTTGGGCAATATCACCATTGGCCATTGCAGCCGGATCGCCGCCGGCTCGGTGGTGCTGGAGCCTGTGCCTGCCTGCAAAACTGTTGCCGGAATTCCGGCGCGGATCGTGGGAGAGGCGGGCTGCGATCAGCCGTCGATGTCGATGAACCACCTTTTTGGGCCAGACGCCGAATAGGCGCAGAAGCCAGCGTTGCAAAAAAAAGCCGGGGCATGCCCCGGCTTTTTCGTTTCGTAGAGTGCGGGCTTTAGGCCAGCATGATCATCGGATTTTCGAGGTTCTCGACAATCGCATTCAACAGCTGCGCACCGAGGGCACCGTCGATGACACGGTGGTCGACCGATAGGGTTACGGACATGACCGTTGCTGCGGTGATCTCTCCATCCTTGCCGATGATCGGTTTCTTGACTCCAGCCCCCACGGCAAGGATCGCGCCATGCGGCGGGTTGATGACCGCATCGAAATTGTCGATGCCGAACATGCCCAAGTTGGAAATCGCAAAGCTGCCGCCCTGATACTCATGCGGCGCCAGTTTGCGGTCGCGGGCGCGGGTGGCGAGGTCTTTCATCTGCGCCGAGAGGGTCGAGAGCGACTTGGTGTCGGCGTCCTGCAACACGGGGGTGAAGAGACCGCCTTCGATCGCCACGGCCACGGCCACATCCGAGGGTTTCAGCTTGAGGATGCGATCACCGGCCCAGACGGCATTGGCATCCGGCACCGATTGCAGGGCCAGCGCGCAGGCTTTGATGATGAAGTCGTTGACCGAGAGCTTTACACTCCGCGATTCCAACTGCTTGTTCAGATCGCTGCGGAAGGAAAGCAGCGCGTCGATCTGAATGTCGCGGCGCAGGTAGAAATGCGGCACGGTTTGCTTGGCCTCGGTAAGGCGCGCGGCGATGGTCTTGCGCATGCCGTTGAGGGTGACTTCCTCGTACTCCCGGCCCTCGTACATCTTGGCGACCGCATCGGCAGAGGGGCCGGTGGCCGCGGCTTGGGCGACCGGGGCGGCATCTTTGGCAGGTGCCGCGCTGTCGGATTTTGCCGCAGTTGGCTGTGCGTTTTCGACATCCGCTTTGACGATCCGACCGCGCGGGCCGCTGCCGTCGATTTGCGACAGGTCCAACCCCTTGTCGGCGGCGATCCGGCGGGCGAGGGGGGAGGCAAAGATACGCTCGCCCTTATCGCTTTTCGGTGCGGCGGGGGATTTGCTGTCGCTTTTGCCCGTCGCCTCATTCGCATCCGTCGCACCGCGGCCATAGCCCGCTTCGGGCGTCTCAGCTTCGGCGGCTTTGGGCGCTGCTTCGGCCTGCGGTTTTTCTTCCTTGGCCGGAGCGGCGCTGCTGTCGATGTCGTCGACGCTTTCGCCTTCTTCGAGCAATACGGCGATCGGGGTGTTGACCTTCACCCCCTCGCTGCCTTCGCTGATCAGGATCTTGCCGATGGTGCCTTCGTCGACGGCTTCGAATTCCATCGTGGCCTTGTCGGTCTCGATCTCGGCCAGAATGTCACCAGAGGAGACTTCGTCGCCTTCCTTGACCAGCCATTTGGCAAGCGTGCCTTCCTCCATCGTGGGGGATAGGGCGGGCATGAGAATTTCTGTGGGCATGATCCGCTCCTTACCGGTAAGTGACTGATTTCACGGCTTCGATCACCTCGTCGGTGGTGACCAGCGCGTGTTTTTCAAGGTTGGCGGCATAGGGCATGGGAACGTCCTTGCCGGTGCAGGTGATGACCGGAGCGTCGAGGTAATCAAACGCCTCTTGCATGATCACGCCGCTGATGTAGCCACCGACGGAGCCCTGCGGCCAGCCTTCTTCGACGGTGACGCAGCGGTTGGTCTTCATCACCGATTTCAGGATCGTGTCCGTGTCCATCGGGCGCAGTGTGCGCAGGTCGATGACCTCGGCGTCAATGCCTTCTTCGGCCAGCTTCCCAGCAGCCTCCAACGCATAGGTCATGCCGATGCCAAAGCTGACGATGGTCACGTCGGACCCTTCGCGCCAGATGCGAGCCTTGCCGAAGGGCACGGTGTAATCCTCAATATCCGGCACGTCGAAGCTGCGGCCATAGAGGATTTCGTTTTCAAGGAAGATCACCGGGTTCGGGTCACGGATGGCGGTTTTCATCAAGCCTTTATAATCGCTCGCCGAATAGGGCATCGCGACCTTCAGGCCGGGGATCTGCATGAACCACGCGGCATAGTCCTGTGAGTGCTGCGCGCCGACGCGGGCGGCGGCACCGTTGGGGCCACGGAAGACCATGGGCGCGCCCATCTGGCCGCCGGACATGTAGAGCGTCTTGGCCGCGGAGTTGATGATCTGATCCATCGCCTGCATGGCGAAGTTGAAGGTCATGAACTCGACAATCGGGCGCAGACCGCCGAAGGCCGCACCAACACCGATCCCGGCAAAGCCATGTTCGGTGATCGGCGTGTCGATCACCCGTTTGGGGCCGAATTCGTCCAGCATCCCTTGGGTGATTTTATATGCGCCTTGGTACTCCGCGACTTCCTCACCCATGAGGAAGACATCTTCGTCGCGGCGCATCTCTTCGGCCATGGCATCACGCAGCGCTTCGCGCACGGTCTGCTGCTTCATCGCCGTGCCTTCGGGCCAGTCGGGGCTGGTGTCGGGCTCGGGCTGTTTCTTGCCCTCGGCGGGGGGCTCGCGGTTGTCGTCCGAGGATTTGGCCTGCGCAGGCTTGGCGTCCTCGCCCTTGTCCTCGGCGGGGGCCGATGTCGCGCTGTCGATATCGTCCGCGCTTTCGCCTTCTTCCAGCAGAACGGCGATAGCGGTGTTCACCTTCACGCCTTCGGTGCCTTCCTCGATCAGGATCTTGCCGATGGTGCCTTCGTCAACGGCTTCGAATTCCATCGTGGCCTTGTCGGTTTCGATCTCGGCCAGAATGTCACCAGAAGAGACTTCATCGCCTTCCTTGACCAGCCATTTGGCCAGCGTGCCTTCTTCCATGGTAGGGCTGAGGGCGGGCATAAGAATTTCGGTTGCCATATCAGTTTTTCTCCGCAGGAGTAATCATTCCGACGACGTTGCCTTGGCCGTCCTCGACATAGGCGCAGCGGCCGATGCCCGGAAAATCTGTGGGGGGAAGGGCCTCGGCCCCGCCGTTATCAAGCGCCCAGCGATAGCGGGCGTCACAGTCTTCGACCTCAAAAGTCATTGTGCCGCCACGGATCGGGCCGCCAGCAGTTGGGGTCGCGTCACCGCGTGTCAACATGCCACCCGTCAGGCCTTTGCCCGTGCCGATGTCCCGGCCTTCGATCAGGTGATAGGAAGCGTCTTCGCCCCCCTCCATGGGGGAAAATTCCCAACCGAACAATCCGGCATAGAAGGTTTTGGCGGCCGCGACGTCGCTTGCGTGGATCTCGAAATGCGGCATCAGGCTTCGGCCTCCTGCGGAACTTCGGTTGCGTAGATATCGGTCCAAAGCTCTTCGAGCGCGGGCTCCGGGCTTTCCTTGGCGAAATCGGCGCTTTCGTTCACGATCTTTTTGATCTCTTTGTCGATGGCCTTAAGGTCTTCTTCGCTCGCGTGATTGCCCTCCAAAAGCAGGGTGCGGACCGATTCAATCGGGTCACGCTCATCGCGCATTTTTTGGACCTCTTCGCGGGTGCGATATTTTGCGGGGTCGGACATGGAGTGACCACGGTAGCGATAGGTCTTGATCTCCAGAATATACGGCCCGTTCTCGCGGGCGTGGGCGACGGCTTTCTGACCGGCCTCTTTCACCGCAAGCACGTCCATCCCATCGACGGCCTCACCGGGGATACCAAAGGCTTTGCCGCGCTCCCAAATCTCGGCAGAGGAGGTCGAGCGCTGCTGCGATGTGCCCATGGCGTATTGGTTGTTCTCGATCACAAAGATCACCGGCAGCTTCCAAAGCGCGGCCATGTTGAAAGTCTCATAGACCTGACCTTGGTTCGCCGCACCGTCGCCGAAATAGGTGAAAGTGACGCGCCCGTTGCCCTTGTACTGATCGGCAAAGGCAAGCCCCGCGCCGAGCGGCACCTGCGCTGCGACAATGCCGTGGCCGCCGTAAAAATGCTTTTCTTTCGAGAACATATGCATGCTCCCGCCCTTGCCCTTGGAGTAGCCACCCTCGCGGCCCGTCAACTCGGCCATGACGCCGTTCGGGTCCATGCCACAGGCCAGCATATGGCCGTGATCGCGGTAGGAAGTGACGCGCTTGTCGCCTTCTTCGGCGGCGGCCTCTAGGCCCACAACGACAGCTTCTTGCCCGATATAAAGGTGGCAGAACCCCCCGATCAGCCCCATGCCGTAAAGCTGCCCGGCTTTCTCTTCAAAGCGTCGGATCAGCAGCATGTCGCGGTAATAGCTGGTCAGCTCCTCCGCAGAGACATTGGGTTTCTTGCTCGATTTCTTCGCGGCCATGGACGTCTCCTCCGTCGGCTCTGGTCAGATGCCAAAAGTAGTTTAGCGTTAAACTATTCCCTAACGCATTCCGGAACGGATTGCGAGGGACTTTGTGACGTGGCGCTCGCACCACGGCTGACAAGTCAAAGGAGGCCAGAGATTTTAAGTGATTGCAAGACCGCAGGCGCGGGGCGGGGCGATCGGACGCGAAAGGTCAGCGAATGACGATCTCATCTGTGCGGACCATGCCCAGCACTCTGCGCGCGCGTTCGTCTAAAAGATCAAGGTCGAGGTAATCGTCCGACAGCCTGCGGGTCAGGTTTTCCATCCGGGCCACCTCGGCGCGGACCTCGGCCAGACGGTCGCTTAGCTTTTGGTTCTCGGCCACGATCTCGGTCCGGCGGAACAGGCCGAAATCCCCCTGCACGGCGGCAAAGGTGAAATACAGGCTCAGCGCGAAAGCGATTGCGAAAAACAGCAATGTGCCGAATGCCGGACGGGTGTTGCGGGTCATGGTTCTGCCTCTGCGTCTCTTGGCGGACGTGACATCAGTATGACACAGGCGATTCGACATGGGAATCCCACAATTGCGGGAAACCCGTTGTTTTTACCGCGAAATCACGATTTTGCGCAGCTCAGCCGCCCAAGGCGGCGACGCCGGGCAGGGTTTTGCCTTCCATCCACTCAAGGAAAGCGCCCCCGGCGGTTGAGATATAGGTGAAATCATCCGCCACGCCCGCTTGGTTCAGGGCGGCAACCGTGTCACCGCCCCCGGCGACCGAGGTCAGCGTGCCTTCGCGCGTCTTGGCCGCCGCTGCGCGGGCCGCTGCAACGGTGGCAGTATCGAAGGGCGGGATTTCAAAGGCCCCCATCGGGCCATTCCAGATCAAGGTCCGCAGCCCGGCAAAGGCCGTCTCGACCAAAGCGACTGTATCGGGGCCCGCATCCAGCACCATTTGATCTTCAGCGAGGCTGGCATCGGGGCCAAGCTGGGCCACCTCATGCGCAGCCCCTTTGGCGAACTCACGCGCGACCAGACCGTCGACGGGCAAGATCACGCGGCAGCCCGCCTTGTCGGCCTGCGCCATGATGTCTTTGGCCGTGTCGTAATAATCCGGCTCTTCCAATGACTTGCCCAGATCAGCACCGAGCGCTGCGAGGAAGGTGTTCGCCATGCCGCCGCCGATCACCAGAACATCCAGCCGGTTCACGAGGTTTTCTAAAAGCGCGATTTTGGTCGAGACCTTGGCCCCCCCAACGACAGCGCCAACAGGACGCTCAGGCTTAGCGAGGGCTGCCTCAAGCGCCGAGAGTTCCGCCTGCATCAAACGGCCCGCGCAGGCAGGCAACAGCCGCGCCAGCGCCTCGGTCGAGGCATGGGCGCGGTGGGCGGCAGAGAAGGCATCGTTACAATAGATATCGCCAAGCGCGGCCAGTTGGCGGGCGAAACCTTCGTCATTGGCTTCTTCGCCGGGATAAAAGCGGATGTTTTCCATAAGTTGCAGATCGCCCTGCGCTTCGGCAGCGGCGTCCAGCGAGGGCACGAAAGCCACAGCGCGGCCCAATGCCTTTTCCAGCGCGGGTAGGACCTGTTTCAGGCTCATCTCGTCCACGACCTTGCCCTTGGGCCGTCCGAAATGCGCCAGCAGCGTCACCTTGCCGCCGCGCGCCAGGATGTCGGTCACCGTGGGAACGATCCGCTCGATCCGCGTGGCGTCGGTCACGCGGCCATCTTCGACAGGCACGTTAATGTCGACGCGCAAAAGCACCCGTTTGCCGTCCAGTTCCATATCGTCCAGTGACTTCCAGCCCATCGGTCTTCTCCCAATCCAATCCGTTGCGCTGTGTTTTGCTGTTATCTGGCTCCAGGTCAATGCGCGGCTTGGCAATCGCGGCCAAGCTCCTTAGGTATCTGGCAAAGACAAACCAAAGGATTGCCCAATGGCCGAGATCAAAGACCCCGAAAACACCATCCTGATGGAACTCAAAGGCGGCACCGTCACGATTGAGTTGATGCCCGACCTTGCGCCCAAGCACGTCGAGCGCATGAAAGAACTGGCCCGCGCCGGGAAATACGACAACGTGGCTTTCCACCGCGTGATCGAAGGTTTCATGGCCCAGACCGGCGATGTGGCCAACGGCAACATGGAAGACAACTTCAACCTGCGCGCGGCTGGCACCGGCGGCTCCGACCTGCCGAACCTGCCTGCGGAATTCTCCAAAGTTCCTCACGCCCGTGGCACCATCGGGGCCGCCCGTTCGGCCAACCCCGACAGCGCCAACAGCCAGTTCTTCATTAACTTTAAAGACAATGACTTCCTCAACGGTCAGTACACCGTTTACGGGCAAGTCATCTCGGGCATGGAACATGTTGATGCGCTCACACGGGGCGAGCCGCCTGCGAACCCCGACCGCATGATCTCCGTCAAGGTGGCCGCAGATGCGTAAGCTCGTAGGCACCAGCGCCGTTTTGGCGCTCCTCGGTTCGGCGGCCATGGCCACCGGGCTTGAGATCGAAGTTGCGGGCGAGGCCAATGGCACCGTCAAGATCGACCTGCTTGAAGATGTGGCACCCGCCCATGTCGCGCAGATCACCGAACTGGCCGAAGAAGGCGCCTATGACGGGGTGGTCTTCCACCGCGTGATCGACGGGTTCATGGCGCAGACCGGCGACGTGCAGTTTGGCCGCGCCGATGGCGACACCGCGCGTGCTGGCATGGGCGGCTCCGACAAGCCCGACCTAGAGGCGGAGTTCTCGGACATCGCCTATGAGAAGGGCGTCGTGGGCATGGCCCGCAGCCAGAGCCCCAACAGCGCAAACAGTCAGTTCTTCATCATGTTCGACGAAGCCCCCTTCCTTGACGGTCAGTACACCGTCGTAGGCCAGGTCACCGAAGGTCAGGACGTGGTCGATGCCATCAAACGTGGCACCGGCCCCAACGGTGCCGTTGTCGGCACGCCGGACGTGATGCAAAAGGTCACTGTGACCGAGTAGCCGTCGGCCCCAAGTCGCATCGGGGACCGAGTAACATCTGTTCCCGATTGCGTGGGGTGGGCTTGCTTGCTCACCCCCGCATGCGGCACGCTCGGACCATGATAAAATTAAGCGCCATCGTTCTGAGCCTTGGCCTTGCGGCCAACAGTCTTCTCGCCGATCCCGCCCGCTGGCAGGGGGAATGGCCTGAGACCGATTTTTCCAAAACAAGCATCACAGATTGGTCCGAGATCATCTCGGGCGGGCCGCCCAAGGATGGCATCCCGGCACTCGATGTACCGGGTTTCAAAGCCGCGCGCGCCGAAACCCGCATCGCCCCGCGCGAGCCAGTCATCACGGTCGCGATAGAGGGTGCCAAACCGCGCGCCTATCCGATCCGCTATCTGACATGGCATGAGATTGTTAACGATAGCGTCAATGGTCAGCCCATCGCCGTGACCTTTTGCCCGCTGTGCAACTCTGCGCTGGTCTTTGACCGCCGCGTCGCGGGGCAGGTGCTGCGCTTTGGCGTATCAGGGAAGCTGCGCCATTCCGACATGGTAATGTATGACCGCGAGACCCAAAGCTGGTGGCAACAGGCCGAAGGCCGCGCCATCGTGGGGGCGCTGACGGGCACCGAGCTAAAACACCTCCCAAGCTGGCTGGAAAGCTGGGCCGATTTCACCGCGCGATACCCCGATGGGCTGGTGATGGAGGAACCTTCCTACAACCGCGACTATGGCCGCAACCCTTACCGGAACTATGATTCTTCGGCCAAACCCTTCCTCTACGACGGCGCGCAGCCGCCGCACGGAATTGCACCGCTAGAGCGCGTGGTGCGTGTGGGAGACCGGGCGTGGAGGCTTAATCGGCTGGCCGAGGAAGGTGAGGTCCGCGAAGCTGGTGTGACGATCACATGGCGGGCAGGGCAGGCTTCGGCCCTAGATGCTGGGCAGATCGGCAAGGGGCGTGACGTGGGCAGCATCCGCGTGCGTGACAGTGCCGGGCGCGATGTCCCGCATGATGTGATGTTTGCCTTTGCCTTCGATGCGTTCTGGCCAAACGGCACATGGATGCTGGGGCGCTAACCCCAAGCCATAGTAAAACGAAAACGGGCGCCGCAGTTTCCTGCGACGCCCGTGAATTCTTTGGACCGACCAGGGCCTTAGGAGGCGGGGTTCGGTTTCTGCGCCGGAGCGGATTTTGCGCCGGGGTTCAGCGGATCGTCCTGACGCTGCACCGAACCTTCGAAATGCGCGCCGGATTCGATCGCGATGGTCTTGTGGATGATGTCACCCTCAACCCGTGCGGTCGATGTCAGACGTACCTTGAGGCCACGCACGCGGCCCACGATACGGCCATTGATCACCACGTCATCGGCAACCACTTCGCCTTTGATCGTCGCTGTTTCACCGATGGTCAACAGATGCGCGCGGATGTCGCCCTCAACAGTGCCTTCAACCTGAACATCGCCCGTCGTCTTCATGTTGCCGGTCACATGCAGGTCCGAAGACAGAACGGATGCGGGCGGCTTCGCCTTAGGGGCGCTGGCCTTGAATTCGCTCTGCTTGGAGGGCGCAGGGGCCGCCGAAGCGCTGGAAGGTGCCGGTTTGGACGCATCTGCATCCTGGGGCGCGGGATCGTTGATTTTGCTTTTAGAAAACATCGTTTGCAGCCTTGATATAGATCATGGGGTTAACAGCCTTGCCACCTACGCGGACTTCATAGTGGAGATGGACACCGGTGACCCGTCCTGATGCTCCCATATCACCAATATGCTGCCCGCGCGAGACTCTTTGACCAACTTTCACGCGCAGCTTGGACATGTGGGCATAACGGGTCTCAATCCCGAACTCGTGCTGGATCTTGACCAAACGGCCATAGCCCGAGGACCAGCCGGCGTGAATCACCACACCATCGGCGGTCGCATAAAGCGGCGTGCCCATGCCAGCGGCAAAGTCGACGCCCTTGTGCATCCGGCGGCCACCTGTCTTGGGGTCGCGGCGATAGCCGAACTGGCTGGTGAAGCGGAAAGCGTTTTTGACCGGGTTCGCAAAAGGCGCTTTTTCAGCAGCGATGCGGTAAAGGTTCAGCCGGTCCATCTGGTTCAGCAGACGGTTCGCGCGCAGCGTATCGGGGCTCAGCTCTTCGCCGCGGGTGGTGAAGGACAGCGGCGTCATCGGGCCGCCTTGGCCGGAATAGCCGCGGCGCACGGTGGCAAGGATACGGTCGGTCGGCATGCCCGCGCTGCGGAACATCTTATCGAGCGGGGCGACGGAAACGCTCATCGCTTCTTCAAGCTGGCGGAAGATCGCGTCGTTCTGATCGCGCATCAACGCGATCTCTTGCGCCATTTCATCGGCCTGCAGCAGCGCATCCTGCGCATCGACCACAACTTTGTCGCGCTCTGCCGCGGTGCGTGCCAGAGCTTGGGCAAGGAAATCGACCGGCGCTTGATCGGCATCGGCGCGCAGGCTGCCCGCCTCACCGTTCTCAAGGCTGCCTTCCAATTCGGCCAGCTTCAGCCGGGCCTTTTGGCGGTCTTTCATCGTGTCGCGCAGGGTAGATTGGATCACGTCAATCCCGGTCTCCAACTCACGGCGGCGGGTCTCTGACGCCAGCAGTTCGGATTGCATGACGGAAATTTGTGTGAGCGCGGCGTTAAAGCGGTCTTGTGCGGCCAATGCCTCTTCGGCCCGCAGATCACGCTGCGCGGACAGCTCGTTCAGACGCGCCTGATAGGTGCGCTGATCGCGTTTGGCCTGCTCGCGAAAGTTGCCCGAGCCGATGCTGTCCATCAAAATGATCGCCGTGGCGATAATGGCCCATGACACGAGGAAGGCCGACCCTGCCAGCCCGATAATCTGGGTGCCGGGGCGCAGACGGATGAAACGTGTATCGCTGTCGGATTTCAAAAAGACGCGGCGTTCGGGAAAATAATGCTCAAGCAGAGCATGCGTCTTGATGGCAATCCGTGTGCGCACGTTGTCGTCCTTTGTCCCGTCCCGTCGGCGCGGAGGGCTCGCCCAGCCCGCGCCCAACGTCAATAGCCAGTGCCCGCGAATGGGGCAACCCTATTGACCCGCGGCAACCCGCGCCTGCGCGGCAATCCCCCATTCGCCCCGGGAAAAAGCGCTTTGCTATTGGCAAAAATCCGCCGATACCAAGCACTTGCTGTCTTATGGCCGGATCAGCTTGGGCCCCCGTCCGCCGTGAGAGGCCAGTAGAAATCGGGCGGGATTCCCGCCTCGGCGCGTTTTTCTTCGTTGAAAGGCGGCTTGAGATCGCCGTGAAAATACTTGCGCACGAGGGCGTGAAACCGGTCTTTCGGGTCTTCGTCATGGCGCCCACAAAGGAAGTGAAACCATTTGCTGCCATAGGCCACATGGGCGACCTCTTCGGCGTAAATAGTCTCAAGGGCTGCCACGGCACTGTCGGCCTTCGCATTGCGGAAAATCTTGATCATGCCCGGCGTCACGTCCAGTCCGCGCGCCTCCAGCACCATGGGCACCACGGCAAGGCGACCCATCAGATCATCCACCGTATCCTCTGCCGCGCGCCACATGCCCGCATGGGCGGGCATGGCGCCGTAATGACTGCCCATTTCCTCAAGGCAATCGCACATCAGGTTGAAATGTTTGGATTCGTCATCCGCGGCTTTGACCCAGTCGTCAAAGAACCCCAAGGGCAGCGGCACATGCGAAAACCGCGCGATCACGTCCCAATGCAGGTCTACGGCGTTCAACTCAATATGCGCCACGGCATGCAACAGCGCCGCGCGGCCCTCAGGCGTGCCGGGGCGGCGGCGGGGCACTTCGCGCGGGCTGAGCAATTCGGGTTGGGCAGGTCGGGCAGGGTGCAGTGGCGGATCAGCGCGGCCCACCTCAGGGCGCGCGCCCTCGGCCCGGGCCGAGAGCCATTCCGCTGCGAATTTCCGCGACAGTGCGGTCTTTTCGCGCCCATCCGCCGTGCGCAGCACCGCCTCGGCCATTTCCGCCAGCGGCATCATGCGCCGCGCACCGCGTCCAGCACCGCATCAACATGGCCGGGCACTTTCACCTTGCGCCAGACCTGCGCGATCTGGCCTGTCGCGTCGATCAGATAGGTCGCGCGTTCGATGCCCATGGATTTCTTGCCGTACATGTTCTTCTCGACCCAGACCTCGTAGGCTTCGGTCACCGCGCCATCGGTGTCGGACAACAGCGGCACCGTCAGCGCGTGTTTGGCGGCGAATTTGTCGTGCTTGTCCATGCTGTCGCGTGAGATGCCAAAGACTTGCACACCAGCCTCGGCGAACTCCGACAGCCGCTCGGAAAAGCCGATCGATTCCTTGGTGCAGCCGGGCGTGTCATCGCGCGGGTAAAAGAACAGCACCACGGGGCCGCCTTGCTGCGCAGACAGCGTAATCTCGCCACCGCCAGTCACGGGAAGGGTGAAATCCGGGGCCGGTTGGCCGGGCTGGGGTCCGATCTGCGACATGGGGCGGTTCCTTTGGCTTGTGAAGGGTCGTTTAGGGCTGTCATACTGCATCTGATTTGACAACGTCAAAGCCGCCCCCGAAAGCCGCCCCAGCCGAACCGGAGCCCGATGCGCGACCCATCCCCTTCCAGCCCCCCTGCGCCAGACGGCGAAGGGTCGCCCCGCCGCAGGCCGCGCCGCCGCGCGGGGATCGCATTGGTTGTGGTGTTGGTGCTATTGGCGGCGCTGGCGACGGGGGCGGCGGTCTATTTCACCGGGCGTCCGATCCCCGCGCCGCTTTGGGTGCAAGAGCGGATCGAGGCGCGGATCGCGACTGCGCTGCCGCAGGCGCGGGTGGATTTCGGCGCGATGGAATTCGTCGTCGACGAAGGCTGGCGGCCGCGCGTGCGGCTGCAAGATATCTTTGTCACCACCCCCGAAGGCGACGAGATCGTCAGTTTCAATGAGTTCAAGGCCAGCCTGTCGATGCGGTCACTGCTGCGCGGTGTGGCACAGCCGCGGGCGATTTCCCTTTCAGGCGTGGTGGCAAACCTGCGCCGGGGGGCGGATGGCCGGGTGAGCCTCTCTGCCGGGGCCGGAATCGCCCCGCCGGAGCGTGAGGCCGCGACCCTGCCGCAACTCATCGGTCAGATCGACGAGGTGCTGGCCGCTCCCGCGCTCTCGGCCCTACGCTCGGTTGAGCTGCGCGCCCTGACCCTGCGGTTCGAGGATGCCCGCGCGGGCCGGGCTTGGACCGGCGATGGCGGGCGGCTGCGCCTGTCGCGCAGCGGCGATCAGCTTGACCTGTCGGCCGATCTTGCGGTGCTCAGCGGTGGTGCCGATGTGGCCACGCTCACCGCGAATTACAGCAGCCGCATCGGCCAGAATGCCGCGACCTTTGGTGTGACATTCGACGGGATCGATGCGCGCGACATCGCAGCACAGGGGCCTGCGTTTTCATGGCTAGAGGTGCTGCGCGCCAATATCTCGGGCGCGGTGCGCAGCGGGATCGACAGCGCGGGCCGCTTTGCGCCGATCAACGCATCGCTGCAAATCGGCAAAGGCGTGTTGCAGCCCAACTCACAGACCAAGCCGATCCCCTTTGATGGGGCGCAGAGCTACTTCAGCTATGACCCCGCGCGCCAGCTTTTGCGCTTTGACGAGATGTCACTCGACAGCCCTTGGGTGTCGGGCAACATCACCGGCACTTCGCAACTGGGCGATGTCACGGGGGGCATTCCGGGGCGGATGGTGGGGCAGTTTTCCTTACGCGATCTGCGCGCCAATCCGGCGGAAGTCTACCCCGAGACGGTGGCCTTGGATCAAGCAGATATCGACTTTGAACTCAGCCTCAACCCGTTTCGCCTGAAACTGGGCCGTTTGGAGATCAGCGATCAGGGCCGTAGCCTGCGCCTTGATGGGGCGCTTGTGGCCGAGCCTGAGGGCTGGAACCTGTCGCTCGATGGGCGCATGGATAGGCTGAGCCCGGAGCGTCTGCTGGCGCTCTGGCCCGAGGGGGTGAAACCCAAGACCCGTAAATGGCTGGACGAGAACCTTCATGCAGGCCGGATGCGCAACCTTGATCTGGCGCTGCGCATGGCACCGGGGCAGGTGCCGCAGACCTATGTGGCCTTCGACTACGCCGGGGCCGAGGTGCGGTTTTTGAAAACCCTGCCGCATATCACCGACGGCAGCGGCCATATGAGCCTGCTCGATAATCGTCTTGTCGTCACGGTGGACGCAGGCGAGGTGATCGCGCCGCAGGGCGGGGCGGTGACGCTTGATGGGTCGTCTTTCATCATCCCGGATGTGCGCGTGAAAGACGGCAGTCCTTCGGTGATCCGGCTCAATACCCGGTCAACCCTGACCGCCGCGCTGTCGCTGCTGAACCAACCGCCTATGCGGGTGATGGACAAGGCCGGGCTGCCGGTGACGCTCGCGGATGGGGAGGCGGTGCTGAAAGGCACGCTGGCGCTGCCGTTGAAAAAGGGCGGCAAGCCCGAAGATGTGCGCTATCACTTCGCGGGGGATTTGCTGTCGCTTTCGACCGATACGCTGGTCAAGGACCGCAGCCTTCAGGCCAGCAAACTGGCCATCACCGCCAGCAATGACCGCATCACCATCGGCGGCGAAGGACGTATCGATGGCGTGGGTTTCGACGGGGAATGGTCGCAGGCGATCGGTCCCGGCTCTGACGAAAGCAGGCTGACAGCCCAAGTGGCGCTGACCCCTGCGGGGCTCGAAGCGTTTGGCGTCGCACTGCCCCCCGGCAGCCTTCGCGGGGAGAGCAGCGGACAGATTGCGGTGGACCTCAAGAAGGGCGCGGCACCGCGGTTTTCACTGCGAAGCGATTTGGCGGGCTTGGGCGTTTCCGTGCCTCAGCTATCGTGGTCCAAAGCACCGGCGACCAAAGGCGAATTGCGACTGGCGGGACGCTTAGGCGAGACGCCGAACATCGACGCCTTTCAACTGAACGCGCCGGGGCTGCGGGTGGCAGGCTCCATTGACCTTGAACCCGGCGGCGCGTTGGACCGGGTGCGGATCGACCGGCTGCGGCGCGGCGACTGGCTTGATATCCCCGTGCAACTGATCGGGCGTGGCAAGGGCAATCCGGTGCAGGTGGTGCTGGGCGGCGGCACGTTGGACATGCGCCGGGCCGAATTCGGCGGGGCCGGGGGGCAAGCCGGACCGCCGATGCGCGTGGCGCTGGACCGGCTGCAAATCACCGATACGATTTACCTCACGAACCTTGCGGGCACCTTTGACACGGCCAAGGGGATGGACGGGTCCTTTACCGCGCGGCTCAACGGCGGCACGCCTGTGCAGGGGCGGGTCCTGCCCCAAGGCGGGCGCAGCGCGGTGCGCGTGGTCTCGGACGATGCGGGCGGGATACTGCGCTCGGCCGGGCTGGTGAAACAGGTCGTCGGGGGCAATCTGTCGCTTACCCTGCTGCCTGTCGGGTCAGGCGGGGCCTTTGATGGGCAGCTTGAGGTCAGCAATGTCGCCATCCAAGACGCGCCCGGGATCGCGGCGCTGGTGAATGCCGTTTCGGTCGTGGGGTTGATCAACGAACTCAACGGCGATGGCATTTACTTTGACGATGTGGAGGCGAAGTTTCGCCTGACCCCGAACCGCCTGACCCTGACCGAGGCCAGCGCCGTGGGCGCGTCTTTGGGGCTGTCGATGGATGGGGTCTATGCCCTCGACAGTGGGTTGATCGACATGCAGGGTGTGATCTCTCCGGTCTATATGTTCAACGGGATCGGGTCGCTGTTCACCCGCAAGGGCGAGGGGCTGATCGGCTTCAACTACCGCCTGACAGGGGCCGCGAAAGAGCCGAGCGTCTCGGTCAATCCGCTCTCGGCGCTCACGCCCGGCATGTTCCGCGAGTTGTTCCGCCGCCCGCCTCCAACACCCCCGGCGGTGCAGGGCCAAGCGAATCCGGTTGCCCGGGTGCCAGAGGACCGCTAAGCGCCGGGCGACCTATGCTGCCAGACCAATAGGAACGCCGACCGATGAAGCTCTCCGATTTCGATTTCGACCTGCCCGAGGAATTGATCGCCACGCGCCCCGCCAATCCGCGCAGCTCCGCCCGGTTGCTGGTGGCCGCGGGGGATCAGTTGCATGACCGCCGCGTGACCGACCTGACAGACTGGCTGCGCCCCGGCGACCGTTTGGTGCTGAACGACACCCGTGTGATCCCGGCGCGGCTTTCTGGGCTGCGCCACCGTGCCTCGGCCCAAGGGGCGGTGCGGGCCAAAATCGAAGTCACGCTTTTAGAGCCGCGCGGCGATGGCACGTGGTCGGCGTTGATCAAACCCCTGCGCAAGCTGAAAATCGGCGAAGAAGTCGTCTTTTCCGACGATCTGCGCGCCACGCTTGAGGCGGTGGAAGACGGGCAAGGGCATCTGCGGTTCAACTGCACAGGTGATGATTTCGATGCCGCGCTGAACGCAGCCGGGGCCATGCCGCTGCCGCCCTATATCGCCGCAAAGCGCGCGGCTGACGCGCAGGATATGACGGATTACCAAACCGTCTTTGCCCGCCACGCAGGCGCGGTCGCGGCGCCCACGGCGTCGCTGCATTTCGACGAGGCGCTGCTCGCGGCGCTGGCGGCCAAGGGGGTCACCTTTAGCCATGTCACCCTGCATGTCGGGGCGGGCACCTTCCTGCCGGTCAAGGTCGATGACATTTCCGAGCACAAAATGCACGCCGAATGGGGCCGGGTGAGCGCTGAGGCCGCCAAAGAGATCACCGCCACCCGTGCCGCCGGAGGGCGCGTGATCCCCGTGGGCACCACCGCGCTGCGCCTGATCGAAACAGCGGCGCGCGGCGGGCAGATCGCGGCGTGGGAAGGGGATACCGATATTTTCATCACGCCGGGGTTCAACTTCAAGGTGACCGATGGGCTGATGACGAATTTCCACCTGCCCAAATCCACGCTGATGATGCTGGTCTCGGCCCTGATGGGCGTGCAGCAGGTAAAAGACATTTATGCCCATGCCATCGTTGAAAAATACCGTTTCTTTTCATACGGCGATTCCTCTCTTCTGCTGCCTGAGGCGCAAAAACCCGCTTGAATGTCGTTCTAGGGGGTGACTAGCCTGCGATTGCCGTCCATGGGAGGGCTTGGGCGAACAAGGAATTGACCGATGATTCAAGTGGTTTCAAGCGCATGGGCGCTATTGCTGGGCATGTGCCTGTTGATGGTCGGCAACGGCATGCAGGGCACTTTGCTGGGTATTCGCGGCGGCATCGAAGGGTTTTCGACCCTGCAAATGTCGATCGTTATGTCGGCTTACTTCGTCGGTTTCTTGGGCGGGTCGCGGATGGCGCCGGGGATGATCCGGCGTGTGGGCCACGTGCGGGTCTTTGCGGCGCTGGCCTCGCTGATCTCGGCGGTAATGATCCTCTACCCGACATTCCCCAATACCATCGTCTGGTCGCTGGGTCGGGTGCTGATCGGCTTTTGTTTCTCGGCTGTTTACGTGACCGCTGAAAGCTGGCTCAACAATGCCGCCACGAACGAGAACCGGGGGCAGGCGCTTTCGGCCTATATGATCGTGCAAACACTCGGCATCGTCATCGCCCAAGCGCTGCTGTTGACGGCTGACCCGTCGGGCTTTGTGCTCTTTGTTATTCCTTCGGTTTTGGTGAGCATCGCGGTCACGCCGATCCTGCTGTCGATCAGCCCCACACCGCCCTTCGGCACCACCAAACCGATGAGCCTGAGCACCCTGATGGAGACTTCTCCGCTCGGCTGTGTCGGCATGTTCCTTTTGGGCGGTGTTTTCTCGGCGCAGTTCGGGATGGCGGCGGTTTACGGTGCCGAGGCAGGGCTGAGCGTCGCGCAGATCTCACTTTTCGTGGCGGCCTTCTTTGTCGGTTCGGTGATCCTGCAATATCCCATCGGCTGGATTTCTGACCGGATGGACCGACGCAGCCTGATCGTCATCACCGCGCTGATCGGTGGCGCGGGCTCCATGGTCGGCATGATGCTGGGGCATATTTTCCCGATCTTGCTCGCCACGGCCTTTGTTGTGGGCGGCATGTCGAACCCGCTTTACTCGCTGATCATGGCCCATACCAACGATTTCCTCGAACAAGAGGACATGGCCGCGGCCTCGGGTGGGATGTTGTTTATCAACGGCTTAGGTGCCGTCCTTGGCCCGGTGATTACCGGTTGGATGATGGGCACGGCTCTGGGGCCGGGGGGCTTTTACCTCTTTACCGCCGTGCTCTTTGCCGCGCTGGCCGGCTATGCTTCCTACCGTAAGACGCAGCGTGCTGCGGTTCCGGTGGACGAAACGGGCAACTACGTGCCGATTTACCCCTCTGCCACCGCGGTGGCCGTGGAAATCGCGCAAGAGTATGCCATTGAATCGGAACAGGAAGCCGCCGAAGAAGCTGCTCAAGAAAACGCCGAAGCTGACAAAAACGCCCCTGATAGCGATAACGATGTCGCCGATGACATAAAACGTGACTAGGCTTTCGGGGTAAGACGTTCTTAACTTTAACGAAACGCCCCAGATGACGGCAAAGGAGTGTGCGGGATGGCTGCCACAAATGCAGAACCCCAAGATGTACTGAATTTCTGGCTCAAGGACGTGGGTCCGGCGGGATGGTACAATAGTTCTGATGCGCTGGACGCCGAGATCCGCAGCCGTTTCGAGGGGCTCTGGAGTGAGGCAGAGGCGGGCAAGCTGAACCATTGGCTGACCAATCCCACCGACGCGCTGGCCTTTTTGATCGTGACTGATCAATTCCCGCGCAATATGTTTCGCGATACCGGCAAGGCATTTGCCAGCGATCGTATCGCCCTCGCGGCCGCGAAGCTGGGGATCGAAAAGGGCTGGGACATGCGCGTGGAAGCGCCCGAGCGGCAGTTTTTCTACCTGCCGCTGATGCACTCAGAGAACCTCTGCGATCAGGACCGTTGCGTGCGTTTGATGTGCGAACGGATGCCGGAAAGCAATGGCAGCAACCTGCTGCACGCCCGCGCGCACCGCGAAGTGATCCGTCAGTTTGGCCGCTTTCCCTACCGCAACGCGGCGCTGTCGCGCAGTTTTACCGCGCAGGAGACCTCTTATATCGACGAAGGCGGATATGGCCGCACCGTCAAACAGCTGCGTGAAAATCTGCAAGCGGCCTGAGCTTCGGCAGGGCAGGGTAAATTCGCGTGGTTGTGGCGATTGCAAATATGGTTTAGCGGTAAACTATATTTGCAAACCCTAACGCGAGGTCCTTGCCATGGCTGCCAAATCCTTTGATCTGATCGTGATCGGTGCGGGGCCGGGCGGCTATGTCGCCGCCATCCGTGGCGCACAGCTAGGCCTGAAGGTCGCGGTTGTTGAGCGAGAAAATCTGGGCGGCATCTGCCTCAACTGGGGCTGTATCCCCACCAAGGCGCTGCTGCGCTCTGCCGAAGTGTTTCACCTGATGCACCGCGCCAAGGACTTTGGTCTGGCAGCGGATAAGATCGACTATGATCTCGAAGCGGTGGTCACACGCTCGCGTGGCGTCGCCAAGCAGATGGAAGGCGGGGTCAAACACCTACTGAAGAAAAACAAGGTTGAGGTCTTCATGGGCGAAGCCTCGATCCCCGCGAAAGGGAAGGTCTCTGTCAAAACTGACAAGGGCAGCGAAGAGCTGACGGCCAAGAACATCGTGCTAGCAACCGGCGCCCGCGCCCGCGAACTGCCGGGGCTCGAGGCGGATGGCAAGCGCGTCTGGACCTACCGCCACGCCTTGCAGCCCGTCCATGACCCCAAGAAGCTACTGGTCATCGGCTCCGGCGCCATCGGGATCGAATTCGCCAGCTTCTACAACACACTCGGCGCTGACACGACCGTGGTCGAGGTGATGGACCGTGTTCTGCCAGTAGAAGATGAAGAAATCTCTAAATTCGCCAAGAAGGCGTTTGAGAAGCAGGGCATGACCATCATGCAAAAGGCCACGGTCAAGAAGCTCGACCGTGCGGACGACAAGGTTACCGCCCATATCGAACGTGACGGCAAAGTCGAAAAGCTTGAGTTCGACACCGTGATCTCTGCGGTTGGCATCGTCGGTAATACCGAAGGTCTGGGGCTGGAAGAACTTGGCGTCAAAGTAGACCGGACCCATGTGGTGACGGATGAATATTGCCGCACAGGTGTCGACGGACTCTATGCCATCGGCGACATCGCTGGTGCGCCGTGGCTTGCGCATAAAGCGAGCCACGAAGGGGTGATGGTTGCCGAACTCATCGCGGGCCAGAAACCACATCCCGTCAAACCCGAAAGCATCGCCGGTTGCACCTATTGCCACCCGCAGGTCGCCTCTGTCGGTCTGACCGAGGCGAAGGCCAAGGAGCAAGGCTATGACATCAAGGTCGGTCGATTCCCCTTTATCGGCAATGGCAAAGCCGTGGCCTTGGGTGAGCCGGAAGGGATGGTGAAAACCATCTTTGATGCCAAGACCGGCGAACTTCTGGGCGCACATATGGTCGGGGCCGAGGTGACCGAGCTGATCCAAGGCTACGTTGTGGGCCGCCAGTTGGAGACCACCGAAGAAGACCTGATGAACACCGTCTTCCCGCATCCAACACTCAGCGAAATGATGCACGAATCCGTGCTCGACGCCTTTGACCGCGTGATCCACATGTAACGCGGGCGGGGCAGGGTGCATTGACCGCGCCTTGCCCCGCCGCAATTTGGCCAAACCGTCGGGAGCCATGTCGTGGTCAGCCTTAACCGTGTCGTCATGCACCGCAGCAGCCGTCGGCTGATTGGCCGTTTGAACCCTGCAACGCTGGATACAGCCGAAATTTCTGGCAGGTTCGGTAAGCGCTTCACATTCAAGAGCTATACACAGTTTGGCTACCCGACCTATGACATCTGCGCAGGTCCGTTTACCGATCCCGAAACCGGTGCCGTGCGGCAGTTTGATCTGATCCTCGCCAATCAGGTCTGGGAGCATCTTGACCGGCCTTATACGGCGCTGGCCCATGTGCAACAGATGCTCAGAGCGGGCGGGTATTTCTGGATCGCTGTTCCGTTTTTCATCCCCTTTCATGCGGCCCCCAATGACAATTCGCGCTGGTCCGCACGGGGGCTGAAGAACTTGCTGATCGAAGCCGGCTTCGACGAGAGCCGGGTCATCGCGCGACAATGGGGCAACCGTACCGCCGCCGCCCGCAATCTTGAACCCGACTGGCCGCCGCGTTTCGACAAAAGCACGGATGACCTGACTAACGATCCCAAAATGCCGCTGTGCGCTTGGGCGCTGGCCCAGAAGAAATGAGAGCCGATGGCTGACCAAACCTCCTTTCCGCGCGTTTTCGCGCTTTGGGCCGCGGGCCTGGGGGCGGCGGCGCAATATGGCAAGATGAGCGTCATCTTCGACCTGCTTCCAAAGATTTATCCGCAGGCCGGAGCGTCGCTGGGCTTCTTGGTTTCAATGGTGGGCGGTGTCGGTATCCTCCTTGGCGTTGTGGCGGGGCTGGTGGTCGCCCGTATCCGCTACCGTCGCGCGCTGCTATTTGCCCTGTGGCTGGGCGCGGCTGTATCGGCCTTTCAGGCGCTGCTGCCGGGGTTTGGTTGGATGCTGGCCAGCCGCGTGGTCGAAGGGCTGTCGCATCTGGCCATCGTCGTTGCCGCGCCGACGTTGATTGCACAACTCAGTACGGTGAAGGACCGTGGGTTTACCCTGACCCTCTGGGGCACCTTCTTTGGCGTGGCTTTCGCGATCCTGACCCTCATAGGCCGCCCGCTTGCGCTGACATGGGGCGTGCCTGTGCTTTTCGCCGTCCACGCGCTCTATATGGCGGGCTGCGCGCTGGTGCTTTCCGGCAGCTTGCGCAGCCTGCCGGACGAAGGCCCTCAGTCGCCATTCTCTTTGCCGCAGATACTGCGTGATCACCTCGCGATCTACCGCTCTCCCTTCCTCTCCGCCCCGGCGGCGGGTTGGCTGTTCTATACATTCAGTTTCGTTTCCATCCTCACTGTCCTGCCGCCCTACCTCTCCGAGGCATGGCGCGCGGTCACAATGGCCGCCATGCCGCTCACTAGCATCGCGGTATCAATGACCATCGGCGTCGCATTGCTCCGCCGTCTACCGGCGGTCTCTGTTGTGCAAACTGGCTTTGCCCTTTCCGCCCTTTCTATGCTTTGGCTCTGGCTCGCCCCCGGCACGCCGTTGGCCTGTTTGGCACTGGCTGCCGCAATGGGGTTGATCCAAGGCGCAAGTTTTACCGCGGTCGCGCAACTCAACAGCGGCCCCGCCGCGCAGGCGCAGGCAAACGGTGCGGTGGCCCAAATGGGGAACCTTGGAAACAGCCTTGGCACACCTGTTATGGCGTTCGGGTTAGCGAGCTTTGGCGGCGCGGCCTTGCCACTATTGGCGGGTGGGGCCTTTGTTATGGGGCTGGTGGCACATCTCCTCCTTGGTGCGGCCCGACGTCGCAGTCGGCGCGTTCCTGTTTAGTTCTCACTTTTGCGTTGGAAAACACTGCATCAGGACCTATGTACAAACCGTTAAGAGGGGCATGTCATGGCTGAGCTGAAGAACATCGAAGTGCGCGGCGCGCGCGAGCACAATCTAAAGAACATCGACGTGGATATTCCGCGTGACCAACTGGTTGTAATTACCGGGCTTTCCGGCTCGGGCAAGTCGAGCCTTGCCTTCGACACGATCTATGCCGAAGGGCAGCGGCGCTATGTGGAATCACTGTCGGCCTACGCGCGGCAGTTCCTTGATATGATGCAGAAACCGGATGTGGATCACATTTCCGGTCTCAGCCCTGCGATTTCAATCGAACAGAAGACCACCTCAAAGAACCCTCGATCCACCGTCGGCACGGTGACCGAGATTTACGACTATCTGCGGCTGTTGTTCGCCCGCGTCGGCACCCCCTATAGCCCGGCCACCGGCAAACCTATCGAAGCCCAGCAGGTGCAGGACATGGTCGACCGGATCATGACCATGGAAGAGGGCACGCGGGCTTATCTGCTGGCGCCGATTATTCGCGACCGCAAAGGCGAATACCGCAAAGAGTTCATTGAGTTGCGCAAGCAAGGCTTTCAACGGGTCAAGGTGAACGGTGAATTCTACGATCTGGATGAGCCGCCGACGTTGGACAAGAAATTCCGCCATGACATTGATGTTGTCGTCGACCGGATCGTGGTGCGGGAAGGGCTGGAAACGCGCCTGGCGGATTCGCTGCGCACGGCGCTTGATCTTGCCGATGGGATCGCCATTCTCGAAACCGCGCCCAGTGAAGGCGAGCCCGAGCGTTATACGTTTTCGGAAAAATTTGCCTGCCCTGTCAGTGGCTTCACCATTCCCGAGATTGAGCCGCGGCTGTTCTCCTTCAACGCGCCGTTCGGGGCTTGCCCCTCTTGTGATGGCCTTGGGGTCGAGCTCTTTTTTGACGAGCGTTTGGTGGTGCCTGACCAGAACCTGAGAATCTATGACGGGGCTTTGGCGCCTTGGCGTAAGGGGAAGTCCCCGTACTTTAAGCAAACCATCGAAGCCATTGCCAAGCATTATAATTTCGACCAAAAGACCCGCTGGAAAGACCTGCCTGAGAAGGTGCAAGAGGTGTTCCTTCGTGGTTCCGGCAAGGAAGAGATTACCTTCCGCTATGACGAAGGCGGGCGCGTTTATGAGGTCAAGCGGGTGTTCGAGGGGGTGATCCCCAATATGCAGCGCCGCTACCGCGAAACGGACAGCAACTGGGTCCGCGAGGAGTTTGAGCGCTATCAGAACAACCGCCCCTGTGGCACCTGTGGTGGCTATCGCCTGCGGCCCGAAGCGCTTGCGGTACGCATTGGCCCCACGATTGGCAATGAGAACGAGTTACTCCACATCGGTAAGGTGGTGGAGATGTCGATCCGTGAAGCCTTTGACTGGTGCAAGGCGGTGCCAGACCATCTGACCCCGCAGAAGAATGAAATCGCAAAGGCCATTCTAAAGGAAATTCGGGAACGTCTTGGATTCCTGAATAATGTGGGTCTTGAGTATCTTACGATGTCGCGTTCAAGTGGTACTTTAAGTGGGGGCGAGAGCCAGCGTATCCGCTTGGCAAGCCAGATTGGCTCTGGCCTGACGGGCGTGCTTTACGTGCTTGATGAACCGTCGATCGGGCTACATCAGCGCGATAATGACCGGTTGCTGGATACCTTAAAGAACCTGCGAGATCAGGGGAATACGGTGATCGTTGTAGAGCATGACGAAGAGGCCATCCGCGAGGCCGATTATGTGTTCGACATCGGGCCGGGTGCTGGAGTTCACGGCGGGCAAGTGGTGAGCCATGGCACGCCTGAACAGGTGGCGAATGATCCCAATTCTGTTACTGGTCAGTATCTTACCGGCGTTCGTGAAATCTCGGTCCCGACCAAGCGGCGCAAGGGGAACAAGAAGAAGTTGCAGGTTGTAAAGGCTACTGGCAACAACTTGCAGAATGTCACTGTGGATTTCCCGCTGGGTAAATTCGTCTGTGTTACGGGCGTGTCGGGGGGCGGCAAGTCCACCCTTACGATCGAAACCCTGTTCAAAACCGCTTCGATGAACCTGAATGGCGCGCGGCAGACACCTGCGCCTTGTCAGACCATCAAAGGGTTGGAACATCTCGACAAGGTCATTGATATTGACCAGCGGCCCATCGGTCGGACTCCGCGTTCGAATCCAGCGACCTACACCGGGGCCTTCACGCCGATCCGGGATTGGTTTGCCGGTCTGCCCGAAGCCAAAGAGCGCGGCTATAAGCCCGGGCGTTTCTCTTTCAACGTGAAAGGCGGGCGTTGCGAGGCCTGTCAGGGTGACGGGGTCATTAAGATTGAGATGCACTTCCTCCCTGATGTTTACGTGGAATGCGAGACCTGCAAAGGCGCGCGCTATAACCGCGAGACGCTGGAGGTGCGGTTCAAGGGCAAGAGCATCGCCGATGTTCTCGATATGACGGTGGAAGATGCGCAAAGCTTCTTTGCCGCTGTGCCGTCGATCCGTGAAAAGATGGATGCGCTGATGCGAGTGGGGCTGGGCTATATCAAGGTCGGACAGCAGGCCACGACCCTGTCGGGCGGTGAGGCGCAGCGGGTGAAGCTCAGCAAGGAGTTGAGCAAACGTTCTACCGGGCGCACGCTATATATTCTTGATGAACCGACAACGGGCCTGCATTTCGAAGATGTGCGCAAGCTGTTGGAAGTGCTGCACGAATTGGTCGATCAGGGCAATTCCGTGGTTGTGATTGAGCATAACCTAGATGTGGTGAAAACCGCCGATCATATTATCGATATCGGCCCTGAGGGTGGTGACGGCGGTGGCCGGGTTGTGGCTACAGGGACGCCCGAAAAGGTCGCGGACGTGGCCGAAAGCCATACCGGGAAGTACCTCAAACCGATGCTATATAAGCAGACAAAAGTGGCGGCGGAATAACCGCCGCCACTTGGTTGGCTTGGCCTGCGGCGTGTCCTTACAACACGGCGCGGGCGATGCGGATCAGTTGCAGCGTCTCATAAGCGCTATCGCGCAGCGAAATCACCTGCCCATTCAGTACCGCGTAGTTATAGCCTTCTTCCGGCTCGGCCAGACGGTAGAGATTGATGAGGTCCGCCTGCGTCAGCGCGGCGGTCGGAGCGATGTTCACACCTGAGCCAATGGTGGGCACCCGCGCCAATTCGTTGATACGCAGCAGGGCGGTGTGATCTTCGTTGCTCAGCAGCACCGGCTGGCCATCGATCAGCGCGTAGCGATGACCAGCAGGCGCGGCATCAAGGCTGTAGAGCTGTGCGATCTGGTTGGACTCCAGTAGGAGCAACTCGCGTTCCGTCAGCGGATCGGCCTCAAGATAGGGTTGGCGGCGCTCTTCCAGCAGAGTGTCCAGCTCATCGTCGGAATAGCTGGCCCATTGTTCATAAGTCACGCCCTGTTTTGCCAGTCCGGGGGGCACGCAGGGCGGGTCCTTCTTGGCCAGACCGGGGGGGCAGTTGCGATAGGTAATCAGCTCGTCATCGGGGAGCGCAGCCGCGTTTAATTCAGGCGCGGCAAGGGCAAGCGCCGCCGCACCGAGTATAGCGGCCATGTCACGCCCTTCGGGCGCCGGGGTGTTCAAAAGACGGGTGACCACAGTCTCGCGGTCCTGCGTAAAGCGGGTCACGCGCTCATCAAAATCGGCGCGGTCCATGCCCTTGGGCAGTTTGACCTCATCGCCTTTGATCTTGACCTTATCACCATTGATTTTGATCTCGATCTTATCGTCTTTCTTGTCTTTTTTGGCCTTCTTCTCTTTGTGCTTCTCGGCCTTTTCCTCGCGCTTTTCTCTCTTTTTCTCGGCCTTCTTCTCCTGCTTGTCCTTCTTCTTGGCCTTTTTGTCTTTCTTGTCTTTGCCCTTATCGCCCTTGTCGTCTTTGGCGAGCCAAAGCGTTTCAGGGCCGCTGCTGTCAAAGGCAACCGCGGGCTGCGCCGGGGCAAAGCCGGTTCCGGCGGCGGCCAGCGGGCCGGTCGCACAGGCGGTGGTCAGGATTGTGGTAATGAGCAGGTGTCGCATCAGGTGATCTCCTCAGATGGGGTCATTCTGAAGTTAACGCCTGCTCGGGTCAGGTCGTTCCCGCGTGGGGAGCGTTCGGCTTAACCTTGCCAGCCGCGCTGCTCAAAACGGGGCAGCATGGCAGAGAAGTCTTTGCCCTTGCCGCCTTCTTCCTCGACGAAACGGGTGTAGAGTTCCTTGGCCAGCGCGCCCATCGGCGTGTCGGCATTGGCCATCTCCGCAGCCTGCTGGGACAGCCCCAGATCTTTGAGCATCAGCTCTGCCGCGAACCCCGGTTTGTAGTCGTTGTCGGCAGGCGATTGGGGGCCGACGCCGGGGGCCGGGCAATAGGCGTTCATCGACCAGGAATAGCCCGAAGACGTGCTGACCACATCGAACATCCGTTCGCGATCAAGGCCCAGTTTGTCAGCCAGTGCAAAGGCTTCGCAGGTGGCGATCATCGTGGCGCCAAGGATCATGTTGTTGCAGATTTTCGCCGCTTGGCCGGCGCCCGCATCACCGCAATGAACGGCTTTCTGACCCATGATGTCGAACAGCGGTTTGGCCTTTTCAAAGGCGGCCTCCGCGCCGCCCGCCATGAAGGTAAGCGTGCCGCCCTGCGCGCCGCCGATCCCGCCAGAGACGGGGGCATCCACAAAGAGCAATCCGGCCTTCTGCGCGGCCTCTGCCGCGAAACGCGCGCTTTCGACGTCGACGGTGGAGCAATCGATCAGCAGCGCGCCCGCTGCCATATGTGCGACCGCTTCTTCGGCCACTTGGCGCAGGATTGCGCCGTTGGGCAGCATGGTGATGACCACATCGGCATCCCCGACCGCCTCGGCGATGGTCTTGGCCTCGGCGACCCCTTCGGCGGTGGTGCCGGCCACGTCATTGCCGCGCACGGTATGACCAGCGGCGGCGAGATTGGCGGCCATGGGCCCGCCCATATTGCCCAGACCGATGAAACCGATTGTAAGATTTCTCATGAATTTTCCTCCAACTTCAATTCGTTGTCGCCCAAGGGGGCGAGCATGGCGTCGATATCGGCCTGCGGCACGTCCCAGTCGGCGTGTTGCCAATTGGGGCTGCGGTCCTTGTCGATGATCGCGGCGCGCACACCTTCGATGAAATCGCCTTTTTCCAGTGACCGCGCGGTAAAGCGGTATTCCTGTTCCAGTGCCGGGACCATGCCGATGCCGGGGCCGCGCAGGCGGCGCAACATCTCTAGCGTGCAGGCCATCGACAGGGGGGAGTTGCGGCGTAGGGTTTTCACTGTCTCTGCGGCGAAACCGCTGTCGGACATCGCAAGCGCCGCGTCGATTTCTTTAAGGCTTTCGCCATGAAAGAGGCGGTCCACCTCTTCCTGAACCTCTGCCAGCGTGGACGGGGGCGGGGAGCTTGCAGCGCGGTCGAGGATGAAGGGATCACCGTTCTCTTCCAATTGTGCGATAAGATCGGGCCATTCGGCTTGCGCGATAAAATAATCCGCGAAACCGGCGTGGAGCACGTCGCCCGCGCCCATCCGCGCACCGGTGAGGCCAAGGTATTCGCCCATCCGTCCCGGTGCCTGTGCCAGCAGCAGTGTGCCGCCCACGTCGGGCACCAGCCCGATGCCGCATTCGGGCATGGCGATCTTGCTGCTCTCGCCCACGACGCGGTGCGAGCCGTGGCAGCCGATGCCGACCCCGCCGCCCATGGTGAAGCCCTGCATGAAGGAGATCACCGGCTTGGGAAAGCCGTGCAGTTTGTTGTTGAGCCGGTATTCATCGGCCCAAAAACGGCGGGCGAAGTCGAAATCCCCATCCTTGCCCGTTTGGTAGAGCTGTGCCACGTCACCGCCCGCGCAGAAGGCTTTTTCACCCTCGGCATCCAGCACGATCACGGCGACCTCGGGGTCATCGCGCCAGTCGTCGATCGCCTTTTCGATGGCGATGCACATGTCGTAGCTCAGCGCGTTCAGGGCTTTGGGCCGGGTGAGCGTGATGCGTCCGGCGCGGCCCGCTTTGCGGATGTGGATATCACTCATGGGGGCCTCAGCGGTTCTTGAGCATGTCGCGGGCAACGATCACGCGCATGATCTCATTCGTGCCCTCAAGGATCTGGTGCACCCGTAGGTCGCGGACCAGTTTCTCGATCCCGTAGTCGGCAAGGTAGCCATAGCCGCCGTGCAACTGCAGACATTGGTCGACGACCTTGCTGCCGGTCTCGGTCACGAATTTCTTGGCCATGGCGCAGAACTTGGTCGCATCCGGGGCGCCGGTGTCGAGCTTCCACGCCGCTTGGCGCAGGAAGGTGCGTGCGGCCTGCAATTCGATCTCCATATCGGCAAGGCGGAATTGCAGCCCTTGGAACTGGTCGATGCTCTGGCCAAAGGCTTTGCGGTCGCCCATGTACGCCAGCGTCTTGGTCAGCGCAGTCTGCGCGGCCCCGAGCGAGCAGGCCGAGATGTTCAGCCGCCCACCGTCGAGGCCCGCCATGGCGTATTTGAAGCCCTTGCCCTCTTCGCCAACAAGGTTTTCCGCGCCGATCTTGCAGTCATCAAATTGCACCAGCGCCGTCGGCTGGCTGCGCCAGCCCATCTTGTCTTCCAGCCCACCGAAGCTGAGGCCCGGCGTGCCGTCTTCGACGTATACCGTGGAGACGCCGCGCGCGCCGTCGTCGGAGGTGCGGACCATGGTGACATAGGCATCCGAATAGCCCCCGCCCGAGATAAAGGCCTTGGTGCCGTTCAACGTATAGCCCTCGTTGGTGCGCTCGCAGCGGGTTTTCAGCGCCGCCGCATCGGAGCCGGAACCGGGCTCGGTCAGGCAGTAGCTCAGCACGGTTTCCATCGTGAGCACCTTGGGCATCACGCGCTCTTTCATCTCATCACTGGCAAAGGTGTCGAGCATCTTGGCGCACATGTTGTGGATCGACAGGAACGCCGCGACCGAGGGGCAGGCCATCGACAGCGCCTCAAAGACCAGCGTGGCGTCCAGACGTGTGAGCCCCGCGCCGCCAGTGTCTTCAGAGACATAAAGCCCGCCGAACCCCAATGCGCCGACCTCTGGCCAAAGCTCTTTGGGGATGGTGCCGTCTTTCTCCCATTGGTGGGCGTGGGGCGCGATATTCTCCTGCCCGAATGCATGGGCCATGTCGAAAATGGCGGTCTGTTCCTCGTTCAATGCGAAATCCATCGCGGCTCCTCCCTGAAGTCATGTGTCCTTGGAACTGAACACTTGTTTAATTCTATCAGCCGAAAGGTGCCGCAACAAGCGTCACAGATCGGCGTGGTATTCCTCGATCAGATGGCGCACGACGGCCTCGCCGCCCTTGCCCTCGGGCGCTTCGGCCCAGACTTTGCGCTGACGGTCGGCGGATGTGCCCTGTTTCACCACGTCGCGCAGGGCGCAGACCTCATCGAGACATCCGAGTGCCTCGGCGTCTTCGGCGATCAGGCCGATGATTTCCTCGAACATCTGGTCGAAGGGTTTGAGCGTCGGCCCCCCGAAGTCGATCAGCGTCTCGTTCACCCCGTAGCGCTGCGCGCGCCAGCGGTTTTCCTCGATCAGGAAGCGGTCATATTCGCGCCAGCGCAGGTTGCTGTCGCGCAGGCGCAGCAGGAAGCGGGTAAGGGACTGTGTCAGCCCCGCCAGCCCAAGCGCGTGTGACAAGCGCGGCTGCACATCGCAAATGCGGCTTTCCAGCGTCGGGTAATGGGTCGACGGGCGCAGGTCCCACCAGATTTTCGACTGGTCGGGAATGATATCGAGGTCAATCAGCGCCTGCGTGCTGCGCTCATACTCTCCCCAACTATGAAGCAAGGGCGGCAGCCCCGTGCGCGGCATGCTCTCCATCACCGCAAGACGGTAAGACGCCAGCCCGGTGTCTTCGCCCTGCCAATAGGGCGACGAGGCCGAGAGTGCGAGCAGGTGGGGTAGGAAATAAGCGAATTGCGGCATCAGGTCGATGCGCAGGTCGTCCCCCTCAATGCCCACATGGACATGCATCCCACAGCTTAGCATCCGGCGTGCGACACCGCCCAACTCAATCTCAAGCTGGTCGTAGCGTTCCTTATGCGTCGTCTCTTGGTTCTTCCAATCGGAGAAAGGATGGCAGGAGACGGCCACGGGGGACAAATTATGCTTGGCGGCGTGTCTGGCGATCGTGCTGCGCAGACGCTTTAAGTCCTCACGGGCCTCGCCCACGGTCTTGCAGGGCTTGCTGCCAATCTCGATCTGACATTGCAAAAATTCGGGGCTGACCTGATCGCCAAGGTCGTTGCGGCAATCTTCCATCAACCCTTCAGGGGTGTCAGCCAGCGCCAGTGAATCCTTGTCGACCAGAAGATACTCTTCTTCAATTCCGATGCTGAATTCTTTTTGCATGGCGCTGGCCCCGTTCTTTAGGACCGACTGCCGCGGGGGCAGCCGGCGTGATGGTTTACTCCATCACCGGGATGGAGAATTCGCCACCCTCTTTGATGCCCGAAGGCCAACGGGCCGTCACGGTCTTGGTGCGGGTGTAGAACTTGAACGCATCCGGCCCGTGCTGGTTCAAATCGCCAAAGACGGATTTCTTCCAGCCGCCGAAGGTGTGGTAGGCCAGCGGCACCGGGATCGGCACGTTGACACCGACCATGCCGACGTTGATCCGGTTGGCAAAGTCACGTGCCGCGTCACCGTCACGGGTAAAGATCGCGGTGCCGTTGCCGTACTCGTGGTCCATCGCAAGGCCGATCGCCTCTTCGTAGTCCTTGGCACGCACACATGTCAGCACGGGGCCAAAGATTTCCTGCTGGTAGATGTCCATGTCCTTGGTCGCGCGGTCAAACAGATGCGGGCCGACGAAATAGCCGTTCTCATAGCCTTGCAGTTTGAAGTCGCGGCCATCGACAACCAGTTCTGCACCTTGGTCGATACCGGACTGCACCAGACGTTCGATATTGGCCTTGGCGGCAGCGGTCACAACCGGGCCGTAGTCTACGTCATTGCCGGAGGTGTAGGGGCCGACTTTCAGCTTTTCGATGCGCGGCACCAACTTCTCGATCAGACGGTCGGCAGTTTCGTCGCCCACCGGCACGGCCACGGAAATCGCCATGCAGCGTTCGCCAGCCGCACCGTAGCCCGCGCCGATCAGCGCATCGGCAGCTTGGTCCATGTCTGCGTCGGGCATGATGATCATGTGGTTCTTGGCGCCACCGAAACACTGCACGCGCTTGCCGTTGGCACAGCCGGTGGCATAGATGTATTCGGCAATCGGGGTCGAGCCCACAAAGCCCACCGACTGGATCACGTCATGGTGCAGGATCGCATCGACCGCTTCTTTGTCGCCGTTGACGACCTGAATGATGCCCTTGGGCAGACCGGCTTCTTCCAGCAATTCGGCCAGCATCAGCGGCACGGAGGGATCACGCTCGGAAGGCTTGAGGATGAAGGCATTGCCGCAGGCGATGGCGGGGGCGAACATCCACATCGGGATCATGGCGGGGAAGTTGAAGGGTGTGATGCCTGCGGTGACACCAAGCGCTTGGCGCATGGAGTACATGTCGATGCCGGGGCCCGCGCTGTCGGTGAAATCACCTTTCAGCAGTTCGGGCGCGCCGATGCAGTATTCCACCACTTCAAGGCCACGCTGCACGTCACCGGCGGCGTCGGGCAGGGTCTTGCCGTGCTCACGGCTCAGCGCTTCGGCCAGCTTGTCCATGTCGCGGTTGAGCAGGGAGACGAACTTCATCAGCACGCGGGCGCGGCGCTGTGGGTTGGTCGCGGCCCATTTGGGCTGGGCGGCGGCGGCGTATTCGACGGCTTTGTTCAGCTCTTCGCCATTGGCCAGCGGCACCTTCGCCTGCACTTCGCCGGTGGCGGGGTTCATCACATCGGCAAAGCGCCCGGAGGTCCCTTTGACATGTTCGCCGTTCAGGTAGTGGGTCATCTCTTGCATGATCGGTCTCCTCTTTGGTTGGCGGTACGATAGCCTTGCAAAAAGCAATGGAACAGAGGAAGGATGGCAAAACCGTCTTGCATTTTTGCAAAACTCGGGGAGGCGGAGAAATGGATCAGAATTGGGACGACCTGCGGTTGTTTCTAGCCGTGGCGCGCGAAGAGAGTCTGTCGGGCGCGGGCAAGCTGCTGCGGCTTGATCCGGCAACGCTGGGTCGCCGCATAGCGCGTTTAGAAAAGGCGCTGCAGACCGTGCTCTTCGTCAAATCACCCCAAGGCTATATGCTGACCGAGGCTGGCAGTGACCTGATGCAGCGGGCAGAGCGGGCCGAGCAGGCGATGCGCGCCGCCACCGCCGGGGTGCCGGTGCAAAGTGACCAACTCTCAGGGCAGATCCGCGTGGGTGCGCCCGATGGGGCGGCGAATTATCTGCTGCCGCAGGTCTGTGCGGCCATTGCGGCGAAAAACCCCGATCTGGATGTGCAGATCATCGCGTTGCCGCGCGTCTTTAACCTGTCCCGGCGCGAGGCGGATATGGCGATCGGGGTGAGCGCGCCCACGGCAGGGCGGCTGGTGGTACAGAAAGTGACGGACTACCACCTCCATCTTGCGGCCGCGGAAAGCTATCTCGCACGCCACCCCGAGGTGACCTCGGTCGGCGATCTGCAAGGGCACCGGATGGTTGGCTATATCCCGGATATGATCTTTGATCGGGAGTTGGACTACCTCGCCGACCTCGGCATCAGCCGCGTGGCCTTGGCGTCAAATTCCGTCTCCGTTCAGGTGCGGATGATCCAGCAGGGCGGCGGGATAGGCATCGCACATGACTTTTCGCTTGCCGCAACCCAAGGCGTGCGGCGCATTCTGACGCAGGCCGTCAGCCTCAAGCGGGCTTTCTATCTGATCCGCCATGCAGACGATCGCCGCAACGCCCGACTGGCGGCTTTTGCCGAGGCGCTGGCCGCCGGGCTTCGGGCCGAGACTGCCCGGCTGGAGGCCGAAGCCGCGCAGAAGACTGCGCCAAAAGCTTGACATGAAAGGATTTCGCGGTGACGCTGGAGGGGACTTTGCCCTGCATCAAAGGAGGCGCCAGATGCTCGTATCGCAGATTCTCAAGACCAAGCCCGATGGCAAGGTGGTTACGGCCAAACCCGGATTGGCGATCTCTGAGGCGGCGGCGATGCTGGCTGAAAAGCGGATCGGGACGCTGGTGATCTCGGCCGATGGCAAGACGCCGGATGGGATTCTGTCTGAGCGGGACATCGTGCGCGAACTGGGCCGTTCGGGCGCGGGCTGCCTGCAACAGGCGGCTGAGAGCATCATGACCCGCAAGCTGGTGACCTGCAGCCGGGATGACCGCTCTGACGCGGTGTTGCAACAGATGACCGACGGACGGTTTCGCCATATGCCCGTGTTGGAAGACGGGGAACTCGTTGGGCTGATCTCTCTCGGCGACGTGGTCAAGGCGCAGTTGCAGGAACTGTCGATGGAGAAGCAGGCCCTTGAAGGCATGATCATGGGCCACTGAAGCGTTTTCAGGGGCCACGACAGGGCGATTCTGCGGGCTGACCGCGGGGCAGTGCTACCGCTAACCGACTTGCGCTTGCGGCAGTGAAATGCTTGGCTGTGCCGCAACGCAGCAGATACGCAGGACAATTACATGCGCATAGCCCTCTATCCCGGTACGTTCGACCCGATCACGCTGGGGCATATCGATATCATCCGCCGCGCCGCCCGTATGGTCGACCGGCTGGTGATCGGCGTGGCGATCAACCGCGACAAGGGGCCGCTCTTTAGCCTTGAGGAACGTGTCGCGCTGATCGAAGCGGAATGCGTGCAATTGGCCGAGGAAACCGGCGTCGAGATCGTGGTGCACCCTTTCGAGAACCTGCTGATCGACTGCGCGCGCGATGTCGGGGCGCAGACCATCGTGCGCGGTCTGCGGGCCGTGTCGGATTTTGAATATGAGTTCCAGATGGTCGGCATGAACCGGCAGCTGGACGATTCTATCGAGACGGTCTTTCTGATGGCCGAGGCCACGCATCAGGCCATCGCCAGCAAACTGGTGAAAGAGATTGCGCGGCTTGATGGGGATGTCAGCAAATTTGTAACCCCCGCGGTAAACGAAGTGCTAATTGAGCGCTTTGCGCGAAAGTAGCGTCCGGAGTAGAGAGCGGACCGGGTGAGGCGCGGTTCTGCGCGGTATTTTTAAAAGGATGAAGGGGAGGGGCGCGGCGCGTGAGTGGTGGCCGCGTCTTTTTTGTCGTCAGCGGCCTTGGGCGGCTATGATAGCGGCCGGGTTCAGCATGCGGTAGGAGAAGCCCATTCGTGGTCCTACTATGTAAGACCCTCAGCAGATTGCCTTGTCGCAGCGCCGTTTTATCAACGGCGTGGTGGAAATCGGTTGAGACCAGTTTGCGGTCGGTGACCGATAGCATGCCGGTTGCGATGGGACAGAAAAGCGGGGATTTGCGCCGCGGCTTGCCTTAGCGCCAGAAGGCAACCCATTCGATTAATTCAAAGAGCTTTTTGCCGAGATAGATCATATGGTCCGCGCCATAGGCATAGAGGTCGACCATCATGGCCCCGGCGATAACGAGGGCCAGCACGATGGCGATGGAATTGGTCATGGCGCGGCTCCGGGCGGGGTAGGCCTGATATTACAGCCAGGCCCCCGCCGTGCAAGCCTTAGCCCAGGTTGCCCATGGCGACGGCGACATCGGCCATGCGGACCGAGAAGGCCCATTCGTTGTCATACCAGCCCAGCACGCGCACGGTGCGGCCCGCCACGACGATGGTCTGGTCGGGGGCAAAGATGCAGCTTTCTTCGGTGTGGTTGAAGTCGATGCTGACTTTCTGTTCGGGGTCATAGGCCAGCACACGTTTCATTGGACCTTCGGCCGCGGCACGGGCGGCGGCGTTGATCTCTTCCACCGTCACGTCGCGGCTGGCTTGGAAGGTCAGGTCAACGGCGCTGACGTTGGGGGTGGGAACGCGCATGGCGGTGCCGTCAAGCTTGCCTTTGAGCGCGGGCAGCACTTCGCCTAGAGCTTTGGCAGCCCCGGTGGAGGTGGGGATCAGGGCCATGGCAGCGGCGCGGGCGCGGTAGAGGTCATCGTGGCGTCGGTCGAGCGTCGGCTGGTCGCCGGTGTAGCTGTGGATCGTCGTCATCAGGCCGCTTTCGATGCCCACGGCGTCGTGCATGACTTTGGCCAGGGGCGCGAGACAGTTGGTGGTGCAAGACCCGTTTGAGATCATCCGGTCGGAAGCGGTCAGCTGGTCGTCATTCACGCCGTAGACGATTGTCTTATCGACGTTTTTGCCGGGCGCGGAGAGCAGGACGCGCTTGGCACCGTTCTTAAGGTGAACGTTGGCTTTGTTGCCGTCGTTGAACTTGCCGGTGCATTCCAAAACCACGTCGCAGCCGGACCAGTCCAGTTCTTCGAGGTTGTAGCTCGACATCATCTCGATGTCGTTCTGGCCGAGGTTCATATAGCCGCCGTCGACAGTGACTTCGCCGGGGAAGCGGCCATGGACGGAATCGTATTTGATGAGATGCGCAGCGGTGCTGAGCGGGCCGGTGGCGTTCACCTTGATCACTTCGATGTCATCGCGCCCCGAGGCCGCGATATGGCTGAGGGTGCAGCGGCCGATGCGGCCAAATCCGTTGATGCCAACTTTGATGGTCATGGTGCATTCCTTGTCATGGGCCGCGCGACGGGGGCCGTATGTCGGGGTCGCGCGTTCTATATCCGCGCAAGGCAGGCAGGGGAAAGGGGCAAAACCAAATGATTTCCGGATGTTAGCGTTAAACCTGCATGTTAGCGGTAAAGGTCGTTCCGGCTTCGGACTTGCCAGATGGGCTGCACATGCTACTTCGGTTGCAACACGCAAAAAGGGGCACGAAATGAGCGGTTTACTGGCACTTGTGGATGATGTGGCGGCGATCGCCAAAGTTGCGGCGGCAAGCGTGGATGATGTGATCGGGCAGGCGGCCAAGGCGGGCTCTAAGGCGGCGGGCGCGGTGATCGACGACGCGGCCGTGACGCCGAAGTATCTGCATGGGTTCAAGGCCGAACGTGAGCTGCCGGTGATCTGGCGGATCACCAAAGGGTCTTTGCGCAACAAATTGGTGTATCTGCTGCCAGTGGGGCTGCTGTTGGCGAATTTCGCGCCATGGGCGATCCCGCCTTTGTTGATGCTGGGCGGGGCATACCTGTGTTTCGAGGGGGCGGAGAAGGTTGCCCATGCGCTTGGCTGGGGGCACGGGCATGAGGATTACCCTGATAAGGAGAAGGTCGTCGAAGACCCCGCACAGCTGGAAGAGAAGAAGGCCGCAGGCGCGATCAAGACCGACTTTATCCTCTCGGCGGAGATCATGACCATCGCCCTGTCCGCGATCCCCGAGAGCAACTTTTGGATGGAAGCGGCCACGCTGGCGGCGGTGGCGGTGATGATCACTATCGCGGTCTATGGCTCCGTCGCTTTGATCGTCAAGATGGATGATCTGGGGCTCGTGATGGCGAACCGGGGGCGGTTTGGCCTGACGCGCAGCTTGGGCCGCGGGCTGGTGCGCGGGATGCCGGGGTTCCTGAAACTGCTCACCGTTGTTGGCACGGCGGCCATGCTGTGGGTCGGCGGGTCGATCATCATTCACGGGTTGGAGCAGATGGGCTTTGCTGCGCCCTACAACTGGATCCATGATATCGCGGTCAGCGTTGGCCACGTGGTCCCGGCCCAGTTCGAAGGGGCCGTCGAGTGGATCACCACGGCTGGGATTGATGGGCTCTTTGGTCTGGCGCTTGGTCTGGTGCTAATCCCGATCGGGGAAAAGATCGTCACGCCGATATGGCGCAAGGTCTTTCACAAGGCCGCTGTGTAAAGCGCAGGCCGGACCGTAGAACAACGAAAAGGGGGCGACGGATAGTCCGTCGCCCCCTCTTTTTGTGCCATATGATCGTCGGATCAGAGCAGTGCTTTGGCTTTCTGAGCGACATTCTCAGCAGTAAAGCCGAACCGTTCGAACAATTCTTCGGCCGGGGCAGAGGCACCGAAACGGTCCATGCCGACGAAATCGGCTTTGCCGTATTTGCCGCGCTCGCCAAAGAGCCACTGATCCCAGCCCTGACGCATGCCTGCTTCAACACCAACACGTACGGCACCACCGGGCAGCACGCGCTTGCGATAGGCTTCATCCTGCGCGGCGAAAAGTTCCATACAGGGCATGGAGACGACGCGGGTGCCGATGCCTTCGGCCTGCAGCAGATCACGCGCAGCCAGTGCCACATGCACTTCCGAACCGGTGGCGATCAGGATCACCTGACGCTTGCCCTCGGCATCGGCCAAGACATAGGCGCCTTTTTCGGTGAGGTTGTTGTTCTTGTGCTCAAGACGCACGGTCGGCAGGCCCTGACGGGTCAACGACAGAACCGATGGCGTGGTTTTAGAGGTGAAGGCAATCTCCCAAGCCTCTGCCGTTTCCACCGCGTCGGCGGGGCGGAAGACATAGGTGTTGGGTGTGGCACGGCTGATCGCCAGATGCTCGACAGGCTGGTGGGTAGGGCCATCTTCGCCAAGGCCGATGCTGTCATGGGTCATGACAAAGGCCGTGGGGATTTGCATCAGTGCTGCCAGACGCATCGACGGGCGCGCATAGTCGGTGAAACACATGAAGGTGCCGCCATAGGGGCGGATGCCGCCGTGCAGCGCCATGCCGTTCATCGCCGCCGCCATGCCATGCTCGCGAATGCCCCAGTAGACATAGCGCCCGCCGCGGTTGTCCACATCGAAGACGCCCAGATCGGATGTCTTGGTGTTGTTCGAGCCCGTCAGGTCCGCCGAGCCGCCGACCGTTTCGGGTAGGATCGGGTTCAGCACTTCGAGGGCTTTTTCGCTCGCGGCGCGGGTCGCCATCTTGGGCGCGGTGTCGGTGATTTGCTTTTTGAAGGCTTTGACGGTGGCGCTCATCTTCTTGGGCGCTTCCAGCGCCAAGGCGCGGTTAAACGTCTCGCGCTTGGCGCGGGGCATCTTGTCGAAACGCTCTTCCCAGTCGCGGCGCGCGTCGGCCCCGCGTTTGCCGATCTCTTCCCATGCGGATTTCACATCCGAGGGCACTTCGAAGGGGCCAGTCGTCCAGCCATAGGCTTTCTTCGCATCTGCCATTTGATCGGCATCCGTCAAAGCGCCGTGGCCTTTTGAGGTGTCCTGCGCCGCGTGGCCCAGAGCAATATGGGTCTTGCAGGCAATCATCGTCGGCAGGTCAGTGGCTTTCGCCTCGGTTAGGGCCGCGTCGATCTCATCGGGGTTGTGGCCGTCGATTTCGATCACATGCCACTGCGCGGCTTTGAAACGCGCGACCTGATCGGTGTTGTCCGACAGGGTCACCGGGCCGTCGATGGTGATGTTGTTGTTGTCCCACATCACGATGAGCTTGCTCAGTTTGTGGCGGCCGGCGAGGGTAATCGCCTCTTGGCTTACGCCTTCCATCAAGCAGCCGTCGCCCGCGATGACATAGGTGTGGTGATCCACGACCTTTGCCCCGTACTGCGCGCGCAGCATCTCTTCGGCCATGGCGAAACCGACCGAATTGGCGATGCCTTGGCCGAGCGGGCCGGTGGTGGTCTCAATCGCGTCGGCGAGGAAGTTCTCCGGGTGCCCGGCTGTGCGCGCGCCCATCTGGCGGAAGTTTTTCAGCTCTTCGATGGGGAACTGCTCGTAGCCTGTCAGGTGCAGCAGCGAATACAGCAGCATGGAGCCATGGCCCGCAGACAGGATAAAGCGGTCACGATCAGGCCAAAGCGGGTTGGACGCATCAAATTTCAGGTGCTTTTCAAAGAGCACGGTGGCCACATCGGCCATGCCCATCGGCATGCCGGAGTGGCCCGAATTGGCGGCGGCGACGGCATCGAGGGTCAGCGCGCGAATGGCGGTGGCCTTGGACCAGTGATCGGGGTTTGCGCGTGCGAGGGCTGTCAGATCCACGGGGCGTTCCTTTGCGGCTGTGGCAGATTGGGCCTGTGCATACCAGCGATCGGGCAAAGTTCAAGCACAACCGGGCGCCAGCAGCGGTGTGCGGTACGGGCAGAGGTGAACTCTGCGCCTCAAGTCGCTGAAACGAAAGGGGGGGCGCAATTTGCCTGCGCTTTGGCTAGGATTGCGGAAACCGGCTGATCCGGGCGATTCGCGCGCGTGACATTGCGTGGGCTGCGCGCTATCTGCCGAATATGGCAGCCATAACGGGCCGCCGCCACGGGGCACGGCAGGCGAAAACGCCGCCGATAGAGCAGGACGAACGAGGAGACTTCATGCGGATGAGTGAACTTGAAGAATATCAACGCCGCATCACGGCCGCGATGGACCGGATGGCGAAGGGGCTGGATCAGCTCAACGCCGCCCCGGCCGAGCCGGATGAGGATATCGTGCAGGCGCTGGAAGACGAGCGGCAAGCCAACGCTCAGCTGACCGACCGGGTCAAAACCCTGAAGGAAAGCCATCAGGACGAATTGACCGCCCTGCGCGATCAGATGGAATTCAACAATGACCGGGTGACCCAGCTTGATATGGACGTGCAGCGTCTGCGTCAGGCGAATGAGCAGTTGTCGGCGGCCTGTGAACAGCTGCGCTTGGCCAATGCCGAAGGGCTGGCCGACCCCAAGTTGATCGACACCGCCGTTATTGCCGAGCTGGAAAGCCTGCGCGCCACCCGCGCCATTGAGATGGCCGAGATTGACGCCGTGTTAACCGCGCTGGCACCTCTGGTCGAAGACGGCGAGCCCGAACCCGAAGCGCCCGCCGAGGATGACCGCGCCGAAGAAGAACCCAAGTCAGGAGGGGCCGACTGATGCCCGAAATACGGATCACCATTGGCGGCCGCCAGTTCGAGGTCGCCTGTCAGGAAGGTGAAGAGAGCTATCTGCACGCCGCCGCAAAAATGCTGGACGATGAAGCCCGTGTGCTGAGCGATCAAGTGGGCCGCATGCCCGAGGCGCGGATGTTGCTGATGGCCGGTCTGCTTTTGGCCGACAAAACCGCCAGCGTCGAAGACCGCATCGCCGAAGTGCGCGCCGAATTGGCCGAGCGTGAGGCCGAGTTGACCAGCCTACGCAACACCAAGATCGAGCCGGAGCGTATCGAAGTGCCCGTCGTGCCGCAGGGTGTCAAAGACACGCTGGCCGAGATCGCCGCACGGGCCGAAGCGCTGGCCGCCGAGATCGAAGAGAAATCTGGCAAATGAGCATTGGCATCAGGGCAGCCCTCTGCGCGTTGCTCTGGGCCGCGCCCGCGGGGGCCGAGACCACCGCCGTGACCTATCTCTGTGACCGTGGGGTATCGGTGCCGGTGGTCTATGTCCCCGATGCCGATCCCGCTGTTGCGGTGCTTTATATCGAAGGGCGACTCATCCATTTGCAGACCATGCCCTCCGGCTCTGGCGCGCGATATGGCTGGCCGTCGGATGGAGCATCCTATGAATGGTGGGAACATCAGGGCCGTGCGCGCCTTGGCTGGCACGAGGGGGCCAGTGACGCGGTGACGCCGATCTATACGGACTGTGTGCCGCAAGATTGACCCCATGCGGGATTGCGGCGCGGGCGGCAATATGCTCTGGGGGGCGCGAAAAGTGCCCCTTGGGCGCTGGCTTTTGCGACGCAACAATCAGGACACTCTCCCATGACCGTGAAACCCCGCATCATCATCTCAAGCGACCATGCCGACATCGCCCTGCGCCAAGACATCGCGCGCCATGTGGCCGAGCGCGGTTTTGAGGTCGAAGACATCGGCCCGGCAACGGCAGAAAGCACGGATTACCCCAAACACGGCGAAGCCGCCGCACGACGCATCGCAGCGGGGGAGTTCGACCTTGGCATCCTGATCTGCGGCACGGGGCAGGGCATCATGATGGCGGCCAATAAGGTCAAGGGCATTCGCTGCGGCGTCTGTGCCGATACCTTTTCGGCCAAGATGATCCGGGCTCATAACGACGCGAATATGCTGTCGATGGGCGCGCGGGTGATCGGGGGCGGGCTTGCGCTTGAGATCGTGGATGCCTTTCTCGATACCGAGTTTGAAGGCGGGCGTCATGGCTGCCGCGTCGATATGATCACGGCGATTGAAGACTGAGGTTAAGGTGCTGCCGGAGCGCGCCCGTTGGGGTGCGTTCGGGGCGGTTTCGACACCGAGTTTGCAGGGCGCTATCGCTGGTGGTGCTGCGCGGGGCGCCTGCAGGTGCCGGACAAAAAAACACCCCGGAGGGCCAAGCCGCTCCGGGATGTTTTCGTCTAACCTGTGGTCGCTTTAACCGTTGGCTTCGCGGATCTTATCCGCAGCGTCCTTATCAAAGGTCACGCCATTCTCGGCAAAGAGCGTGTCCAACTCGCCCGAGAGCGTCATCTCGGTGATGATGTCACAGCCGCCGACGAACTCGCCTTTGACGTAAAGCTGCGGGATGGTCGGCCAGTCAGAGAAATCCTTGATCCCCTGACGCAGCCCCTCATCGGCCAGCACGTTCACATCGCTATAGTTCACGCCCATGTAGTTCAGCACCCCGGCCACGCGGCTGGAGAAACCGCACTGCGGCATTTCCTTGGTGCCTTTCATAAACAGAACCACGTCGTTTTTGGTGATTTGTTCTTTGATCTGGTTGGCGGCATCGCTCATGTCATTTGTCCTTCGTATCTGATTTCTTGAACGCAGCGTGATAGCGCCGCGCATAGGTTTCATCGTCGGCCCAGGGCTTCACATCCAACTCGGCCCCGCCGAGAAAGAAACCGCCCCGTTTCTTCGTCCAATTCGTCTGCCCGCGCTCAAGGCTCTCATTGCGCCGCGCGGTGCTGGCCACGGCATCCAGATCCAGCGCCTCCATCCCCAGCGGCACTTTGCCGGTCTCAGGGCGCGGAGGCTGGCGTTGCGCCAGCGGCACATGCCGCCCGCGTCGCGCACGGTGTTGGGCATAGGCGGTGGCGACGATCCCGCCCAGAACAACCGCTGCGGCCCAGCCCCACATCGTTAGTCCGGCGTCCGTGTGGTCAGCGCCAGCGCGTGCAGATCACCGTTCGATCCGTCCATCTTGCCCTTAAGGGCCGCATAAACGGCGCGCTGTTGCTGGACCCGGTTCATACCGCGAAAGCTTTCGTCGACGACCATCGCCGCCATATGCACACCATCATTGCCTTCGACGGTGATCTTGGCGTCCGGAAAGGAAGCGCGGATCAGGTCTTCGATTTCGCTGGCTTGCATGGGCATGGGGTGGCTCCGGGTGTTGTGATATCTTGGCCTAGATGTAGTGCCGCACTGCGCTGCGTGCAAGGCGAAGCCGTGGCCGCATCGGGCATTGACCTTTGCCCGCGTTGCGACACACTCTGCGCCCTCACGGCGAAAGGACGACAGATGGACCGGATCCCCGAACAAGCGCTCGACTGGGCCGAGGCCGGACAGCCCGTGGCACTGGCCACGGTGGTGGAAACATGGGGCTCCGCCCCACGGCGCGCGGGCGCGCAACTGGTCGTGGCGGGTGACGGCACGATGATGGGCTCGGTCTCTGGCGGCTGCGTCGAAGGGGCCGTGGTGGTCGAGGCGCTGGAGGCGCTGGAGGACGGGCGCACGCGTCTGTTGGAATACGGCGTCAGCGACGGCGACGCCTTCGCCGTGGGATTGGCCTGCGGCGGCACGATCAAAGTGCTGGTGGAACCGGTAGGGCCTGACGCATTACCCCTAGAGATGCTGCGGGAACTCGTTGCGAAACGCGCGGCGCGGCAGGCCGTGGCCTATGAGGTTGCCCTTGATGGCAGCCACCGCCACTTGACGCATGAGGGACATCAAGACCGCTTCCGCCGGGACCGGTCTGGCGTTGAGGAAGGCAGTGGGCGTTTCATCGCCATCCACAACCCGCCACTGCGCCTTGTGGTCGTCGGCGCGGTGCATATCGCGCAGCATCTGGTGCGCATGGCGGGGGAGGCTGGGTTAGACCCCATCGTCGTGGACCCGCGCGAGGCCTTCGGCTCTCCTGCGCGCTTCCCCGACTGTCGGCTTGTGAATGACTGGCCCGATGCCGCGCTGCGCGAGATTGGCCTTGATGCCCGCTCTGCCGTTGTTTTGCTGACCCATGACCCCAAACTCGACGATCCGGCGTTGCATGTGGCGCTTGGGTCGGATGCGTTCTATATCGGCGCGCTCGGCTCGACCCGAACGCAAGCCAGCCGTCTGGCGCGGTTGGAGGAGGCGGGCGTGGCGGCAACGCAAGCGGCGCGGATCAACGGACCGGTGGGGCTTGATATTGGGGCGGCAAGCCCCGCCGAAATCGCCGTCTCGATCCTTGCTCAGATGATCCAAAGCCTGCGTCGGTCATGAGGTTCGGCCCGGTTCCTTTAAGCGATGCCCTTAACGCGACGCTGGCGCATTCCGTGGCCGTTGCAGAGGGGCGTCTGCGCAAGGGGCGGGTGTTGGAGCAGCCCGATATCGACGCGCTTTCGGCTGCAGGCATCGAAGAGGTGATCGTCGCCCGGCTCGACCCCGGCGACATTGACGAAAACGCCGGTGCTGCCAAATTGGCCCAAGCGCTCTGTGGTCCGGGTCTTCGGATGTCGAACCCCTTTACCGGGCGGGTAAACCTGCTTTCCGATGGGCCGGGTGTGGTGGTGATGGACCGCGCGGCGCTGGAGGCGGTTAATGCGGTGCATCCGATGATCACGCTGGCCACGGTACCGCCCCATCAACAGATGGGCGAGAACGGCATGGTGGCGACAATCAAGATCATATCCTACGCCGTGCCTGCCGACGCGGTGGAGGCCGCCTGTGCGGCAGCGGCAGAGGGCGCGCTGCGCCTTGCGGCACCCGTCTTGGGCGACGCGACGCTTATCATCACCGATGTCCCCGGCGGCGCCGGAGAGAAGGGCCGCGCGGCGGTGGAGGGGCGGCTGAAGGCCCTGAACGTGACGCTGAAAGATGCCACAACGGTTCCCCATCGCACCGCCCCGCTGGCCGAAGCCATTGCGGCTGCACAGACCGATCTGATCCTGATCCTCACCGCCTCAGCCACTTCTGACATCAATGACGTGGCCCCGATGGCCCTGCGCACCGCGGGGGGCGACGTGACGCGCTTTGGCATGCCGGTGGACCCCGGCAATTTGCTCTTTCTCGGCCACCTTGGGGGCCGCGCCGTGATTGGCCTGCCGGGCTGCGCCCGCTCGCCTGCGCTCAACGGCGCGGATTGGGTGCTGTCGCGGCTGGTCTGCGGCATTCCCGTCACCAGCGCGGATATCGCGGGCATGGGGGTGGGCGGATTGCTCAAGGAAATTCCGACCCGCCCGCAGCCGCGAAACCCCGGCAAAAGCGCAGGCGGCGGCTGAGAAAAAGCCCTCGGAAAATATATGTTCTCAACTAGGGCTTGTCGTGCTTAACTGCCTCTAACAAGCGTCAGACTGGGAGGAAGAACATGACACAGGTCAAGATGACCGTGAACGGCAAACCGGCGTCGGGAGAGGTCGAGGGCCGCACGCTGCTGGTGCAATTCCTGCGCGATGATCTCGAACTCACCGGCACCCATGTGGGCTGCGATACCAGCCAATGCGGAGCCTGCGTGGTCCATGTGAATGGCAATGCGGTCAAAGCCTGCACCATGTTCGCGATCGAGGCGGATGGCGCCGAGGTGGACACCATCGAAGGGCAGGCGGCTCCTGATGGCACGCTCAACACCATCCAGCAGGCGTTTCAGGATCACCACGGGCTGCAATGCGGATTTTGCACGCCGGGCATGGTGATGTCGGCGGCTGCCCTACTCAAGGACAACCCCAAGCCAAGCGAGGCCGAGGTGCGCCATTACCTTGACGGCAATATCTGCCGCTGCACCGGCTACCACAACATCGTCAAAGCGATCATGGCCGCCAGTGGTCAGGACGTCAGCGCGCTGGCAGCAGAGTAAAACGCCAGAAATTGCGTCGCGCTGTGCAGACTGGCCTTGGCGGAGGGAGGACCGCCAAGGCCGGGGAGCCGCGTGACAGATAAGGTGCGCATGCACCGCCACCAAACGGGAGGACATTATGCCAAAGGATTTTGAACCGAGCAGCGGAATTGGGGCCAGCAGCAAACGGCGGGAGGACATTCGCTTTCTCACCGGGTCGGGGCGCTATACCGATGACATCAACCTGCGCCGCCAGACCCATGTATTTTTCCTGCGCTCGGACGTGGCGCATGGGCGGTTGACGGGGGTCGATACCTCTGCCGCCGAAGACATGCCCGGCGTGCTGAAGATTTTCACCGGCGCGGATTTTGCCGAAATCGGCGGCATGCCCTGTGGCTGGCAGATCACCGACAAACACGGCCAACCGATGCAAGAGCCGAAACACCCGGTGCTGGCCCATGAAAAGGTCCGCCATGTGGGGGAACCAATCGCCGCCGTGGTGGCCGAGACTTTGGCACAGGCGCGAGACGCCGCCGAGGCGATTGTGGTCGACATCGACGAGCTGCCCGCCGTGGTCAACATGAAGGAGGCGGTCAAAGACGATGCGCCCAAGGTGCATGACGATCTGACCAGCAACCTCTGCTACGATTGGGGTTTTGTTGAGGAAAACAAAGACGCGGTTAACAAGGCCTTTGAGGAGGCCCACCATGTCACCACGCTGGAACTGGTCAACAACCGCCTTGTGGCCAACCCGATGGAGCCGCGCGTGGCCATCGGCGAGTACGACCGCTCGGCTGGCGATTATACGCTCTATACCACCAGCCAGAACCCGCATGTGATCCGCCTGCTGATGGGCGCCTTTGTGCTGGGCATCCCCGAGCATAAGCTGCGCGTTGTGGCCCCGGATGTGGGCGGCGGTTTCGGCACCAAGATTTTCCACTACCAAGAAGAAGCCTTTTGCACCTTTGCCGCCAAGGCGGTGGGGCGTCCGGTGAAATGGACCTCCAGCCGGTCGGAGGCTTTCATGTCGGATGCCCATGGCCGGGACCATGTGACCAAGATCGAACTGGCGCTGGATGCCGACAACAATTTCACCGCCCTGCGCACCGATACCTACGCCAATATGGGGGCCTATCTGTCGACCTTTGCGCCCTCGGTGCCGACGTGGCTGCATGGCACGCTAATGGCGGGGAACTACAAAACGCCGCTGATCTATGTGAACGTTAAGGCGGTCTTTACCAATACCGTGCCAGTAGATGCCTATCGCGGGGCCGGACGGCCCGAGGCGACCTATCAATTGGAGCGTCTGATCGACAAGGCCGCGCATGAGTTGAAGGTCGACCCGATCAAACTGCGCCGCCAGAACTTCGTGACGGAGTTTCCCTATGCCACGCCGGTGGCAGTGGAATATGACACGGGCGACTACAACGCCACGATGGACAAGCTAGAGGAGATTGCCGACCACGCCGGTTTCGAAGCCCGTCGCAAGGAAAGCGAAGCCAAAGGCAAGCTGCGCGGTTTCGGCGTGAACTGCTATATCGAGGCTTGCGGCATCGCGCCGTCGAACCTTGTCGGCCAACTGGGTGCACGTGCGGGCCTGTATGAAAGCGCCACGGTGCGGGTGAACGCGACCGGCGGGCTGGTTGTCATGACCGGCAGCCACAGCCACGGGCAGGGGCATGAGACCTCTTTTGCGCAGGTGGTGGCCGATATGATTGGCATTGATGAGAATATGGTCGAGATCGTTCATGGCGATACGGCGCGCACACCGATGGGCATGGGTACCTATGGCTCGCGCTCGCTGGCTGTGGGCGGCAGTGCCATGGTGCGCGCGACGGAAAAGATCATCGCCAAGGCCAAAAAGATCGCCAGCCACCTGCTCGAAGCCTCGGAAGGGGATATCGAGTTGAAGGATGGGGCCTTCAGCGTCGCGGGCACAGACAAATCCGTGGCTTGGGGCGATGTGACGCTCGCGGCTTACGTGCCGCATAACTATCCGCTAGAGGAGATCGAACCGGGTCTTGAGGAAACCGCCTTTTACGACCCGTCGAACTTTACCTATCCGGCGGGCGCCTATGCCTGCGAAGTCGAGCTTGACCCCGACACCGGCCATGTCACCGTCGAGCGGTTCACGGCTGCCGATGACTTTGGCAATGTGGTGAACCCGATGATCGTGACCGGCCAAGTGCACGGCGGCTTGGCCCAAGGGATTGGTCAGGCTTTGTTGGAGAACTGCGCCTATGATGAGGACGGCCAATTGCTCAGCGCGTCTTACATGGATTACGCCATGCCCCGCGCCAGCGATCTGCCGTTCTATGACGTGGATCATTCCTGCCAGACGCCCTGCACCCACAACCCCTTGGGCGTCAAAGGCTGCGGGGAGGCGGGGGCGATTGGCTCGCCGCCTGCCGTGGTAAACGCGGTCCTCGACGCCATGCGCTCGGGCGGGAAGGACATCGGCCATATCGACATGCCGGTGAGCCCCGCGCGGGTTTGGGAGGCGATGAATGGCTGAGCGCCTTGGCCTACTGAAAAGTGTATTGGACAAAGAGGCGACGCTTTGCGGCCTCTGGGAAGGATGAAAGATGTATGAATTCGAAGTAGAGCGCCCCAGCAGCGTGGCGGATGCGGTCAAAGCCTTGGGGCAGGAAGACGCGCAACCGCTGAGCGGGGGGCAGACGCTGATCCCCACGCTGAAGGCGCGGCTGGCGATGCCCTCGGTTCTGGTGTCGCTGGCAGGGATTGATGCGTTGAAAGGCGTGGAGATGCGCGATGGCGCGCTTTGGATTGGCGGCGGCACGACCCACGCGACCGTCATGCGCGAGGCCGCGGAGAGCTATCCCGCCTTAGCCAGCCTCGCCGCGCGGATCGGTGACCCGGCGGTACGCAACCGCGGCACGATCGGCGGATCGCTTGCCAATAACGATCCCTCTGCCTGCTATCCCGCCGGGGCCTTGGCCAGCGGGGCGACGATTGAAACCGACCGGCGCGAAATTGCGGCGGATGACTATTTTCAGGGCATGTTCACCACCGCCTTGGAAGAAGGGGAGATCGTGACCGGCGTGCGCTTTCCCATTCCGCAGGCCGCGCATTACGAGAAGTTCATCCAACCCGCCTCACGCTTTCCGCTGGTCGCGGCCTATGTCGCCCGGTTCGGTGATGGGGTGCGCGTGGCGATCACCGGCGCGTCGAATGATGGTGTCTTCCGCTGGACGGAGGCCGAAGCCGCTTTGTCTGGCCGGTTTGAGGCTGGTGCCTTAGAGGGGCTCACCCTCGGTTCGGATGATATGATCAGTGATCTGCACGGCAGCGGCGCCTACCGCGCGCATCTTTGCGGCGTGATGACCCGCCGCGCTGTCGCAGCCATCGCCTGATAGTCGATAACACTTTGTAAACCTATACCGCGTCCCCGAATGGGGGCGCGGTATTTTCATGGGGTAAGGTATTGATATTGGATAGCGGAACCAGCGCCCCCATTATGCGTTGGGTGACAAGCGCTGCCCGAACGGCGTTCCCGTAATAATGAGGACGTGAACATGAAAAACCTACTGAGATCTACGACTTCGCTGGGTCTGAGCCTTGCTTTGGCCTTCCCGCATGGCGCTTTCGCTCAGGAGCAGAATCTGGCCGAATGCGGCCCCGTGGGCGAAGCGACAGAGTTTCCCTGCGCATTTGACGATCAAACGGTAGAGAACGCCGAAGAGTTGCGCGTTATCGCCGGGCTGAGCGCTGATGCGGAAGCTTCGGCGGAAGTGGAAGCCGAAGCTGAAGTTGAAACCGAGGCCGAAGCGGAAACCGGTTCTGTCTTGGATCAAGCCGCCGATGCGGTTGAGTCCACTGGCGATGCCGCCGCTGCCGCTGTAGACAGCGCGGCTGAACAGGCCGACGAAGCTGCTGATGCTGCAGAGGCGCAAGCTGAAGCTGCCGCCGAAGTTGTGTCGGAAGCTGAAGCCGAGGCGACAGCTGAGGCCGAAGTTGACGAAGAGGTAGAGGCCGAAGCGGAAGCAGAGGTTGAGCAAGAGGTCGAAGCCGAACCCGTCGTCGAGCAAGAGGCTGAAGTCGAAGCCGAGACCATGCAGGACGCGGAAGTTGAGGCCGAAACCACTGCAGAAGCCGAAGCAACTGCTGATACAGCGGCTGAGACCACCGAGCCCGTAGAAACCACCGAAAGCGAGTTGGAGGCCGAAACTGCGACCGAAGCAGAAGCGGTCCAGAATGACGAAGCTGCTGCCACAACCGCTCAGGATGCCGAAACCGAAGCCGAAATGAGCGGCGAAGCGGTGGGCGAAGAAGACAACGCTGGTCTGACCGAAGAGCAAATCCAAGCCCGTGAAGAGCGCCGCGAAGCCCGCCGTGCCGAGCGCCGCGAAGAGCGTCGCGAGGAACGCCGTGCCGAGCGTGAGGCCGCCGCAGCTGCGGCTGCCGCTGCTGCCGAAAACGATGCGGAAGCAGAAGTGGTAACCGAAGAAGTCACCGAAGAGGACGTGCGTACCTCGGACGAAGATTTCGACACCAAAGTGACCGCCGCTGGCGAAGCCGAAGCAGCGGCCTCAAACGATGACGACAGCGGTCTGTCGGACTTCGAGAAAGCCTTGCTGCTTGGCCTTGGCGCCGTGGCCGTGGGGTCGGTGCTGAACAACGGTGAAAAGATCGTCAGCCGTTCCGGTGACCGTGTGGTTGTTCAGGACGACACTGGTGAGCTGCGTGTTCTGAAGGACGACAACGCGCTACTGCGTCGCCCCGGCGATGAAGTGCAGACTCAGACCTTTGACGACGGCTCCACCCGTACCATCGTGACCAAGAGCGATGGTAGCCGGGTCGAGACCATTCGTTCGCGCGATGGTACCGTGCTGCGCCGCACCAACTTTGACGCACAGGGCCGCGAGTACGTGCTTGTGGATGACCTTGTCGAAGAGCGTGAAGTTGTGGTGAACGACCTGCCGCAGGTTCAGGAAACCCAGCAAGCTCAGCGCGCCAGCACGCAAGACGAAGCGGCGCTGCGTCATGCACTGCAGACGGAATTGCGCAACGATCAGGGGCGGACATTCTCCCTGCGTCAGGTGCGCGAAATCCGTGAGGTGCGCTCTCTCGCGCCGCAGTTGGAACTGGACGCCGTGCGCTTCCCCACAGGCTCCGCTGCGATCCAGCCTGAGCAGGCCCGTTCGCTTGCCAATATCGGCACCACACTGCGTGACCTGATCCAAAAGGATCCGCGCACCGTGATCCTTGTCGAAGGGCATACGGATGCGGTTGGCGATGCGAGCTACAACCTCGCCCTGTCGGACCGCCGTGCAGAGACCGTTGCACTGGCTCTGACGGAGTACTTCGATGTACCGCCTGCCAACCTGATCACGCAGGGCTACGGCGAAAGCCAGCTGCGCGTGCCGACGACGTCAGCGGAACCTGCGAACCGCCGTGCGGTCGTGAGGAACATTACCGGTCTGCTGCGTTAAGCAGACCTACCCCTAAAATGAAAATGCCCCCGGAGCGATCCGGGGGCGTTTTGCGTTATGGGCTGTAAGATGATCAATCGGGCCCGCCGTGCGGACCCGACATAGAGCGGATCACTTGTTGGGCAGGGGCCCGATCACCATGACCATCTGGCGGCCTTCCATCTTGGGGAAGTTCTCAACCCGGCCGATGTCTTTGGTATCCGCAGCAACGCGCTCCAAAAGCTCACGACCCAGGTTCTGGTGCGCCATCTCACGGCCACGGAACCGTAGGGTGACCTTCACCTTGTCGCCACCTTCGAGAAACTTGAAGACATTGCGCATCTTCACATCGTAGTCGTTCGTATCCGTATTGGGACGGAACTTGACCTCTTTGATCTCGATGATCTTCTGTTTCTTGCGGGCTTCGCTCTCGCGCTTTTGCTGTTCATATTTGAACTTGCCGAAATCCATGATCTTGCACACGGGCGGCTTGGCATTGGGCGAAATCTCGACAAGGTCGAGCCCAGCTTCTTCGGCCATTTCCATGGCACGCTGAGGCGTCACAACGCCGACGTTTTCGCCGTCCGCCCCGATCAGGCGGATTTCAGTGGAGCGGATCTTGTCGTTGACGCGCGGGCCGGTGTCACGTTGGGGCGGCGCGTTATGAGGTCTGCGAGCGATGGTGATGGTCCTTTGATTGTTACCTAATTCGAGAATGCAAGGTAAACCCGCGTGGGGGCATCTTCAAGCCGCAAAATCGCGCTATGCGTGGGCTTTGCGGCGATTTACCCTTGATCTGGGGCGAATGTGGCGCAATTGACGGCTATGCGGCCCCGGGGGTAATCTCTAACGTCGCGGGGCGTAGATTAAGGGGAATGGAATGAAGAATCTGGTCTGGTTGGTCGTGGCGGCGTTGATTGCGCTGGCGGGCTATATGCTTTTCACCGGCAAAGGGCCACAGGAAGTGGCCATCGAAGCCTCTGAGGCGATAAATGCCCCAGAGGTGGCCGAGGATGTGACCAATGCCGCCGAAGACGCGGCAGAGGCGATCACCGATACGGTCGACGCCGCCGGAGAGGCGATCAGCGACGCCGTGGATGATGCGACGGACAGCGCCAATGATGCGGCCGAGCCTGCGGCGCAGAACTAATCAAGCGATTCCGCGAGGGTGGCAAAAAACAAGGCCGCGCCCGGGGTTCCGGGCGCGGCCTTTGCTTTGGTGCAGTCCGCTTGGCAGGTTATTCGGCGGCGGGCTTCATCTGGAACCCTTCCTTGACCTGATCGGCAGGGGTGACCGGGTAGTCGCCCGAGAAGCAGGCGTCGCAATACTGCGGGCACTCGGCCTTGCGGCCTTCGGCTTCGCCCACCGCGCGGTACAGACCGTCGAGCGAGATGAACTTGAGGCTGTCGACCTGTAGGTGATCGCGCATCTCGTCCTCGGACATGGTCGCCGCCAGCAGCTTTTCGCGCTGCGGGGTGTCGACGCCGTAGAAACAAGGCCAAGCCGTGGGCGGGGAGGCGATGCGGAAGTGAACCTCGGCGGCGCCAGCGTCGAGGATCATCTCTTTGATCTTGCGCGAGGTCGTGCCGCGCACCACGGAGTCGTCGACCAAGATCACCCGCTTGCCCTTGATAAGCGCACGGTTGACGTTGAGCTTGAGACGCACACCCATGTTGCGGATCTGCTCTGTCGGCTCGATGAAGGTCCGGCCCATATATTGGTTGCGGATGATGCCCATCGCGTAGGGAATGCCGGATTCAAGACTGAAACCAATCGCTGCCGGGGTGCCACTGTCGGGCACGGGGCAGACGAGATCGGCGTCAACCGGGCTTTCCTTGGCCAGTTCACGGCCAATATTCTCGCGTGTTTCATAGACCGAGCGACCGCCGAGGATGCTGTCGGGGCGGCTGAAATACACGTGCTCAAAAATGCAGAAACGCGAGGCGACGCGCCGGAAGGGGAAGTGGCTTTCGACGCCTTTCTCAGTGATCACGACCATCTCGCCCGGCTCGATCTCGCGCACGAATTCGGCGCCGATGATGTCAAGCGCGCAGGTTTCAGAGCTCAGCGCCCAGCCATCGCCGACACGGCCCAGAACCAGCGGGCGAACCCCCAGCGGATCGCGCACGCCAATCAACTTGGTGCGCGTCATTGCCACGACAGAAAAGGCCCCTTCGACCCGGCGCAGGGCATCTTCCATGCGTTCGGGGATGTTGCGCTGCAACGACCGCGCCATCAGGTGAATGATGCACTCACTGTCCGAGGAAGACTGAAAGATCGAACCGCGCTCGATCAACTCGCGGCGCAGCGCGTTGGCATTGGTGATGTTGCCGTTATGCGCAATTGCGGCACCGCCCATGGCAAACTCGCCAAAGAAAGGCTGCACATCGCGGATCGCGGTGGGGCCTTTGTTGCCGGACGTGGAATAGCGCACATGGCCGATGGACAATTCGCCGGGCAGGGTCTGCATGATATCCTGCGAGGTGAAGTTATCACGGACATAGCCAAAGCGGCGGGCCGATTGGAAACCAGCTTCGGGATCATAGCTGACGATGCCGCCTGCTTCTTGTCCGCGGTGCTGGAGGGCGTGGAGGCCAAGGGCCACGAAAGTGGCGGCATCAGCAACGCCAACCACGCCGAAAACGCCGCATTCCTCCTTCAGTTTATCCTCATCTCCGCTGTCGCGCAGGTAGGATGTGTCAAAGGGATGGGCGGGTGGCATGAGCTTGGACAACGGGGCAACTCCGAATCCGGGTGGGGTCGGTGCCTATGTAGGGGCTTCGCACCCGACTGTCACCCCGCATGTCGCCCGCGAGGAGCGACAGGCGCGATAAAGCGTGCCTAGGGGTCGAGAACTGGGCAGCGGATGCACCGCTGCCAGTCCGGGATGTGCCCCAAACGCAAAACAGGCGGCCCGTTGTTCTGGCCGCCTGTCTAAAACGATAGTGTTAAGAGTTTGTGAACGGTTTAGGCGCTACATTTCCCAACGAGCGCCTCATAACGGTTGGTGATCCAACCAAGCGCCTCTTGCGGGTCTTTTTCTTCGATCTGGCCGGTAAAGCGCGAGAATACAGCAGCGGAGCGGCTGTTTTCGACCATTGTCGTGCGCTCACCCGTGATCACGGTGTCGTAAACGAAGAAGGCAATCGCCACCAAAAGCACGCCGCGCACGACGCCGAAAATAAATCCAAGCCCTTGATCAAGGCCGCCCAGCATCGAACGATGCACCAACGAAGAGAACAGCGGGGTGAAAAGTGAAACCACGATCAACGCGGCGGCAAAGACCAATGCGAAGGCACCGATCACCGACAATTCGCAACTGTCGGCAAGGAATTCGCCAACATAGGGGAGCTCACGCACCAGCGGCTCTACCTGCGGCGCAAAGAGAAAGGCCAGTACTGCCGCTGCAATCCAGCCGACAATCGCCATCAGCTCGCGCACCAACCCGCGGCCATAGGCCAGCAGTGCCGATAGCACGATGACCACCGCGACCACCCCGTCAATAATGGTAAAACCGTCCATGCGCGTTCTCGCCCTCGTCTAAGGGGGGATCAGCCCGCCCCGAAAATTTCGCCAACAAATCCGGTCAGATCGCTCATCGTATTCAGCGCAATTCCGGTCGCACCCACGGCTTTCCCGCCGCGCGGTGCAATAGCGCTCGTAAAACCAAGTTTTTGCGCCTCTTTCAACCTGTTTTCCGTCTGGCTGGCGGGGCGCAGCGCACCGGACAGGCTGATTTCCCCGAAAACAACGGTTTCAGCGGGCAGGGCCGCGTCTTCTCGGGCCGAAAGGATCGCGGCTGCCACGGCCAGATCGGCGGCAGGCTCTGAGATTTTCATGCCACCGGCCACATTGAGATAGACATCCAGCCCCGCAAAAGGAATCCCGCAGCGCGCCTCCAACACCGCGAGGATCATCGCCAAGCGGCCCGAATCCCACCCCACCACGGTGCGGCGCGCCTGGGAATGGGGCGAGGGGGCAACGAGCGCCTGAAGCTCGACCAAGACAGGGCGCGTGCCTTCGATGCCCGCAAAGACCACCGACCCGGGGGAGGGTTGGCCGCGTTCCGACAAAAACAGCGCCGAGGGGTTGAGGACCTCAGACAGACCGCCGCCCGTCATCTCGAACACGCCGATTTCATCCGCCGGGCCAAAACGGTTTTTGACCGCGCGCAAGATGCGGAATTGGTGTCCCCGTTCGCCTTCGAAATAGAGCACGGTGTCGACCATATGCTCCACCACCCGCGGGCCAGCGATCTGGCCTTCTTTGGTGACGTGGCCAACGAGGATCACGGCGACCCCGCGCCGTTTGGCAAAACTGGTCAACTCATGCGCCGCGGCGCGCACCTGACTGACCGAGCCCGGCGCGCTTTCGACGTTATCGGCCCACATGGTTTGAATGGAATCGATGATGGCAAGCTGTGGCCGTTCGGCTTCCAGCGTGGTGAGGATATCGCGCAAATTGGTTTCTGCCGCCAGTTTGACCGGCGCTTCGGAAAGGCCCAACCGTTGGGCGCGCATGCGGACCTGCGCGCTGGCTTCCTCTCCGCTGACGTAAATCGTCTTTAGACCCGAATTCGCAAAATGCGCGGCAGCTTGAAGCAGAAGTGTAGATTTGCCGATGCCCGGATCGCCGCCCACAAGAATCGCCGAAGCGGGCACCAAGCCGCCGCCCAGAACGCGGTCCAACTCGGCAATACCGGATTGCGCGCGCGGTGGCGGGGTTTCTTGGGTGGCAAGATCGGTGAGTTCAATGGCAGAGCCGCGCCGTGCGCCCAAGGATTTGCTGGGCGGGCCTGCGGAGATGCCCTTGTCTTCGACGATCGAATTCCAAGCGCCACAGGCGTCACAGCGCCCGGACCATTTGGAATGTTTCGCACCGCATTCGGCGCAGGAAAAACTGGAGGAGGATTTGGCCATGGGCCCTTTTCGCGCAGGTGCCGGATGGCGTCAAAGGAAAAGCATCCGGCCCTTGGGTGATGATCCCGGGGGGGAACCCAATGGGCCGGATGCTGCCGCCGGTGTTATTCGGCAGCTTTGGGAGGCAGATCGATCACGATATTGTCGAGCGATGTCGGCTCCGGCTGGCGCTCGGGGGCTTCAGTCTGCACCACACGCTCAAGTCCAAGTTCCGGCATGATCTCACGCATCTCGTCACGCAGGCGCTCAAGCTGGGCCACGGCGACGCTCTCTTCGAGTTCGACTTCGTGGAGCCAATGTTTCATCTCTGTCGAGATGGCTTTGGCCTGATCCAGACGGCTGTTGAACAACTCGACCTCTTCTTGGCGCTGTTTCAAGAAGCTGCGTGCACGGGCCAGTTTCTCATCCGAGTAAACTTCGGCCAGATCGCGGGCCACGTGGCTCATCTGTGCGGCCATTTCCAGCACAGCGGGTTCCAGCGTGCTGAGGTCGGGGTGATCGCGCAGATAGGCCAGACGTTCGCGCACCGAATCAAATTCCGAACTCATCTGAAAGGTTTCCGCACGGTCGGCAGCGTGCACGGCACCGTAGGCGCGGGCCACGTCCTGCATGCCAACATTGAACTGGCGGTGCGAGGTTTCAAGCTGCATGACGCGACGGTTGGTGGGCAGGAAAAAACACAGGCCCACGGCAAGAGCGGTCAAGGTTAGCTGGGCGTACATCCCAGCGTTTTCAACAGGCTCACCGCCATATCGAAGGTCAAGACTGATCCAATCCCAAAGGCCGATCCCGGCCATGATGCTGGCCACGGTGAGGGCAAGGGCCGCGAGGGCAAAGACCACAACGGCAAGCCGTTGAAAAGCGAATTGGATGAGGTAGGCGAATGAACGAAGCTGGGACATACTTTCTCCCCCCTGGAAGAGCTACTAAGCAAGTTTCTGCCGACCAACGCCTCTTTATCCTTCTTGGTTCCCATTCAGTGCGGAATTATGCTGAGGATTTAACGCAGTTTTGCCGACATTATGGCACAACCTCAGGTTTTTCGTAAAATTTTTGCAGTGTTTGGGGGGATTTATCGCGTGGGAGGCCGAGATGGGCGGGGGCAGACCTGTGGGAAAATAGCCACGCTAAACGGCGCCGCCTTGGTGCCCAGCCAATAAGAGATGGGGGAAAATCGCCGATCTATTCGGCGTAGGTCCGCGCGTATCTCGCCCCGAGCGAGGTGAGCATTTCGTAGCCGATCGTCCCGGCCCAATCCGCCAGATCATCGACACCCTGCTTTGGCCCCAGCAATTGCAAAGTCGCGGGGACTTCATCCAACGTAGAGACATCCACCGTGATCAGATCCATCGACACGCGCCCGACAATCGGCAGCGAAATGCCGTCATGTTGGAATGAGGCCGCGCCGACTGCATTGCCCATGGCGCGCTGGAGCCCGTCGGCGTAGCCCGCAGCGACGGTGGCGAGCTTCACCGTGCTCTCTGCCGTCCATGTGTTGCCATATCCCACAGTCTCTCCCGGGGTGACGTTGCGGGTTTGGATCACCGGCACATCGAGGGTGACCACAGGCCGCGCATCGGTGAAGGGGCGCCCGCCATAAAGGCCAATCCCGGGCCGCGTCACATCGAAGTGATAATCGGAGCCCAGCAGGATGCCCCCCGTGGCAGAGAGCGAGCGGGGCACGTCGATCCCTTGGGTCATCTCGTGAAAGCTGCGCAGCTGCGCGTCGTTCATCTCGTGTCCCGGTTCGTCTGAGCAGGCCAGATGCGACATGATCAGCGAGGGGTTCTGGCTGAGTGCGATGTCGCGCAGGGCCGCCCATTCCGCAGGCTCCATCCCCAGCCGGTTCATGCCGCTGTCGAGTTGGATGCCAAAGCCATGGCCGGGCAGGGTCTCAAGCTGGCGCAAAAGCTGCTCGGTCGAGTTGACCATCGGCGTCAAGGCGGCACCGGCAATTGTCTCGGCGTCGCCTGCCATGTGGCCGGAAAAGACGTTGATCACCGGGCCTTCGCCCAAAGCCTGCCGCAGTGCTACGCCTTCTTCGGCCAAGGCCACAAAGAACTGCCGCGCGCCAGCCTCGGCCAAGGCTGTCGCCACGCGGGCTGCGCCCAACCCATAACAGTCGGCTTTGACGACCGCGCCGGTCTCGGCCTCCGTCATGCGGTCAAGGGCGCGCCAGTTGTCGGCGATGGCTTGCAGGTCGATGGTCAGGGTTGCTTTGCTCATGCGCGGATGTGGGCCAGAATGCGGGGGGAGGTCAAGCGGCCAAGCGCACCTAACGTCATGCGCGACAGGGGCGAGGGGGATTTGTTACACTTTTGCCTACCGGATGCGCAGGATGGGGAGGTCAGGCGGATGTCACGGATCAGGATCATGTTTGGCCACGCGGGGGTAATGCTCATGGCGCTGGCCTGTGTGGTTGCCTTTGGCGCGATGCTCTGGGGGGCGCCGCTGTGGTGCTGGGCGCTGGTGCCGCTGGGGATCGCGGCGCAGATGCTCAATGAATACAACCTGCATAGGCATGTCTTTCACCTTGATCCGCCGAAGCGGCAATGGGCCTTTGATCTGCTCTACCGCGCGCATTACGGGCACCATGATTTTCCCACCAATCACGGGCTGTTCTTTGTGCCGCTTTGGGTCGCTCTGCCGATGCTGGTGGGGAATTTTCTTTTGGTTTGGAGCTTTGCGGCGCTGCTGGGGTTTGAAGCGGCTATTTGGATCGCCACGGCAATTGTGCCCCTTGGCGGGGTACTGACCTTTCTGGGCTATGAGTGGTTCCACATGACGGCGCATCTGACGGTCCCCAAAACGGCGGTCGAGCGGCATGTCACGCGGCTGCACAACCAGCATCATTTCCGCGACTTCAACAAGTGGTTCCATGTCAGCCCCGGCGGAGAGATTATCGACCGCGCCATGGGCACGGATATCGACACCGAAGCCTTGAAACAGCAGCAGCGCATCGCCTTTATCCGCACCTTGGGCATGAAACCCGATGACCCAAGGCTGTTGGCCGCCCGCGCCAAATTCGCCGGGAGGTATGGGCTCTCTGAGGCAGAAGTGGCCCGCGCCGCGCGGGGGTAAGTGTGAAACTTCCGTAACGTCATGGGCAGGGCGCTTGCTTGCCTCCGCAACGCAGGTAGGCTCGGGCCTATCCAAGGGAGGACGAACCATGCATAGACATATGACCACCACGGCCCTGCTTGCCGCCAGCCTTACCGCAGGGGCGGCGCAGGCGGAGAATCGGATCGACCGACAATTGCCGAACGCGCCCGAGCTCGCGGCCTATGGCGACCACGCGGTGGGCGTGCGCACGCTTGAGATGGTCAACCCCGATCAGATCGACATACTCGCCATCGACCCGGCCGCCGATAAGCCCGATGAGATGCCGCGCTATGACCGGCCTTTGACCGTTGAGATGTATTACCCTGCCGCCGAGGGCGCGCAGGGCGAAACCGCCTTCAAAGCCTATCTGCGCGACGGCACCACCGAGGTCACGTTGCAGGGACAGGCGATGCGCGATGTCGATCCGGCCTCGGGAGAGACCTTTCCGCTGGTCCTGATCAGCCACGGCTATCCGGGCAACCGCTATCTGCTGTCGCATCTGGCCGAGAACCTCGCCTCCAAGGGCTATGTCGTGGCCTCCATCGACCACACCGACAGCACCTACCGCACGCAGGCGGCCTTTGGCTCGACGCTGGTGAACCGCTCGCTGGACCAACTCTTTGTGCTGGAGCAGATGGCGCAAAAAGCCGCGGAGGGTGGCGATTTTGCAGGGCTTTATGACGCCGAGAACACCGGGTTGATCGGCTACTCCATGGGCGGCTATGGCGCGATTATCACCGCAGGCGGTGGCGTGACAGAGACATCCGTGGGCTACACATGGGGTGGGCCGCATGGCACATTGGGCATTCATCAGGCCGGGTCAGACACCCACGACGCGTTGCCTGATCCGCGCATCAAGACGGCCGTGGCCTTTGGCCCTTGGGGCATGAACCGGGGCTTTTGGGATGCCGAAGGTCTGGCGGGTGTGCAGATCCCGATGCTCTTTATCGCCGGATCGCAGGATGACACATCGCTTTACGAAGACGGCATTCGCGCCATCTGGCAAAACACCTCAAACGTCGACCGTGCGCTGCTGACCTATATGAACGCAGGCCATAACGCCGGCGCGCCGATGCCCGCGCCCACGGAGTCCTATTACTTCAGCGAGGACAAAGGGTTCAACATTTCAGAACATTACACCGATGCGGTTTGGGACACGGCGCGGATGAACAATATCGCCCAGCATTTCGTGACCGCATGGATGGATAGCCATCTGAAGAATGATGCCGAGAAGGGGGGCTACCTTGATCTGGTAGAGGATTCCAACGCTGGCGTCTGGTCTGTCGAAGACGACGGGACCGAAAAGGACGACCACAGCTATTGGAAGGGTTTCGCCGAAGGCAGCGCCAAGGGGCTGATGTATGAGACCCGCGCAGCGGGAGAGTGACAAAACGAACGCCCGGGGGGAGTGTTCCCCCCTCCCGGGCGGTACGGTTCAAGGTTTGATGTAGGTGTAGCCCATCTGTTGCAGGCGCGACAGTTCCGCCACGCCGGAGGGCACGATGTCTTCCTCCCACACATCATAGAGATCATCCTCATAGCTGATCTCGCGGCCGCGCAGGGTGTTGTTGCAGACGTGAAAGCTGACGTTCTGCCCTTTGAGCGATGATACGGTTGTCTGCATCTTGTCGTTGCCCTTGGCATCGGCCAAGAGGCTCAGCCCATTGCCATGCAGCACGACCTTCACGTCGATATTCTCGGCCCCGACGGCATTGATGTGGTTCTGAATGTTGCGCATGGCCCCCAGATGCGCTTTGGAGCCTTCGCCGCCGTTATAGTTGATGTGATAGACGACTTTCTGCTTGCCGAAACGCTCGGTCTCTTCGGCGTGGAGCGCGAAGGCAAAGCTGGTGGCGAGCATCAGACAGATCGCGCGGATGATATTGGTCATTTTGGTCCTCCCAAGGTGAGTGACGGTACTGGCGCGAGGCGCAGAACCGCCCATCTAGCCTAACGGCAATGGGGGGCAATCCAAATCACTTATTCAGGACTTTGAATTCGATGGGGGTGGGGGCGATGGGCTGAGGGTCACTGCCCGCAAAGAGCGGTGGCCTTCAGCCGTGGGGGATCAAAATTCCTGTTCGTCGCCGCCACCCTGCTGCCAAGGCTGCACAAGGTTGCCAAAACGGGTAAACCGGCCCTCAAAGCTGAGGTCCACCGTGCCGATCGGCCCGTGACGCTGCTTGCCGATGACCACCTCGGCGCGGCCGTGCAGGCGCTCCATCTCTTCTTGCCAGACCGCCATTTTGTCGAGCTCATGATCGCCCGGTTTTTCGCGTTCTTTGTAGTATTCCTCGCGGTAGACGAACATCACCACATCGGCGTCCTGCTCGATCGAGCCCGATTCACGCAGGTCCGACAGCTGGGGGCGTTTATCGTCGCGGCTTTCCACCTGACGCGAAAGCTGGGACAAGGCGATCACCGGAATGTCGAGTTCCTTGGCGATGGCCTTGAGACCCATGGTGATTTCCGAGATTTCGTTCACCCGGTTTTCCGATTTGCCGGTGCCGCGGACCAGCTGCAGGTAGTCGATGATCAGCACATCAAGCCCGTGGGTCCGTTTGAGCCGCCGCGCACGGGCGGCAAGCTGGCTGATCGGCAGGGCGGGCGTGTCGTCGATGAACAGCGGGCAGGCCTCCAGCGCCTTGGCGGCATCGACGAAGCGGCGGAACTCGGTCTCGGTCATGTCGCCCGAACGGATCTGTTGGCTGGGGATCTCGGCGGCTTCCGACAGGATCCGCGCGGCAAGCTGTTCGGCGCTCATCTCAAGGCTGTAGAAGCCCACCACGCCGCCGTCGACCGCGCCTTCGGTGCCGTCGGGCTTCATCCCGCGTTTGTAGGCTTTGGCCACGTTGAAGGCGATGTTGGTCGCAAGCGAGGTTTTCCCCATCGACGGACGGCCCGCAAGGATCAGAAGGTCAGAGCGGTGCAGACCGCCCAGTTTCTTGTCCATGTCGATCAGCCCGGTGGAGACGCCTGAAAGACCCCCGTCGCGCTGATAGGCGGCGTTGGCCACGTTGACCGCATCTGTCACGGCCTTGAGGAAAGACTGGAAGCCGCTTTCGACCTGACCCTGTTCGGCCAGCTTGTAGAGTTCTTGCTCGGCCTCGACGATCTGCTCGCGCGGCTCGGAGGCGACATCGACCTGCGCGGCCTTGGCCGAAATGTCGCGGCCCAACTGGATCAGGTCGCGGCGCACAGCGAGGTCATAGATCATCTGCGCGTAGTCGCGCACCGCAAAAGCGCTGATCGCAGCCCCCGCAAGACGGGCGAGATAGGCCGGGCCGCCGAGTTCTTTCAGCCCCTCGTCGTCCTCCATAAAGGCTTTGAGCGTGACCGGAGAGGCGAGGTTGTTCTTGGCGATCCGCTGGGAGGCGATGTCGAAGATGCGCGCGTGGACTGGCTCGTAGAAATGCTTGGGGCCAATGACAGAGGCCACGCGGTCATATACGTCGTTGTTGGTGAGGATCGCGCCCAGCAACTGCTGCTCGGCCTCGATCGAATGCGGCATCGATTCCGGTGCCTGCACGGCCAATTGGTTCGCGTTCAGCGATGTAATTTCGTTCATGACCTCACCCATTTCTACCCAGATGGTCGTCATAGCCAGTGGGGTCGTCCGGCGCAAATTGTATCTTTTGTGGATATCTTTATCAACAAAAGGCCCCACCACATTTTGCCTTGTGGAGGGGCCTTGGGTCAACATCTTGCGGAAATTCGGTTAACTTTTGCGGGATTCCTGCCATTCGCGCGGGGCGTTCAGGAAGGCTTCGACTTCGGTCAATGTTGCCGCGTCAAAGGCGCCTTGTGCGCGCGCTTCGGCCAAGACATCCCACCATGTGCACAGCGCATGAAGCGTAACGCCATGGTCACCAAGGGTCTTTTCGGTTTGTGGGAAAATGCCGTAGTGAAAGATCACGGCGGTATGGGCGCAGCTTGCGCCGGTTTCCCGAATCGCGTCGACAAAGCTGAGCTTTGAGCCACCATCCGTGGTCAGATCCTCAACCAGCAGCACGCGCTGGCCTTCGGTCATGTCACCTTCGATCCGCGCGTTGCGACCGTAGCCTTTGGGCTTTTTGCGGACATAGGTCATCGGCAGCGCCATACGCTCGGCGACCATCGCGGCGAAAGGGATGCCCGCCGTCTCGCCACCGGCGATATTGTCGAAAGTCTCAAACCCCGCGTTGCGCATCACGGTGACAGTGAGAAAATCCATCAGGGTCGAACGGATGCGCGGGTGGGAGATCAGCTTGCGGCAGTCGATGTAAGTCGGGCTGGGCAGGCCGGAGGCCAGCGTGAAGGGGTCATCCGCGTTGAAATGCACCGCGCCGATCTCCAGCAACATGCGCGCGGTTAGGCGGGCCATTTCTTCGGGGCTGGGGTGGCTGGTGGGGATCATGGCAGGCGTCCTTGGCTGGGGAGAGGTCGGATCGGTATTTAAGAAAGGATGAAGATTAGGTGGTCCAGTGCAGATCGAAGCCGGGGTCGAAGACCGTGACCGGGCCGTCGGGGGTGTCGATGCTGGCTGGGTGTGTCGGTGTTTCGCGGCGCAGGGTGATCTGCGTTTCGTTTGGCGACAGGCTGTAGAAGGCGGGACCGTTGAGCGAGGTGAAGGCTTCGAGCTTGTCGAGGGCGCCGTCCTCTTCGAAAACCTGTGCGAGGATCGACATTGTGTTGGGCGCGGTGAAGCAACCTGCGCAGCCGCAGGGCTGCAGCTTGGCGCCATCGGTATGGGGCGCGCTGTCGGTGCCAAGGAAGAAGCGCGGATCGCCGGAAGTGGCCGCTTGGCGTAGGGCGAGGCGGTGGGTCTCGCGTTTGGCCACGGGCAGGCAGTAGTAATGCGGGCGGATGCCGCCAGCGAGGATGTGGTTGCGGTTGATCACGAGGTGATGCGTGGTGATCGTGGCCGCAAGGCCGCTGTCGTTGCTGCGCACGTAGTCGGCCGCATCTGCGGTGGTGATATGTTCCATGATCACGCGCAGCGCAGGATGCGCGCGGCGAATTGGGTCGAGCACGCGGTCGATGAAGACGGCCTCGCGGTCGAAGATGTCGATCTCGCTGTCGGTGACCTCGCCGTGGGTGCAAAGCGGCAGGCCGATTTCGGCCATTCGGTCGAGTACCGGGGCGACATTGTCGAAGTTGGACACGCCGCTGGCGGAGTTGGTGGTAGCGCCCGCAGGGTAGAGTTTGACCGCGTGGATCAGTCCATCCGCATGCGCGCGGGCTACATCGTCTGGGTCTGTGTCCTCGGTCAGGTAGAGGGTCATCAGCGGGGTGAAATCCGCGCCTTCGGGCAGGGCCGCCATGATGCGGTCGCGGTAGGCGGCGGCTTGGGTGCCGGTGACCACCGGGGGCACGAGATTTGGCATGATGATGGCGCGGGCAAAGTCGCGGGCGCTATGGGGCAGCACGGCGCGCAGCATGTCGCCGTCGCGCAGGTGCAGGTGCCAGTCGTCGGGACGGCGGATCGTGAAGCTTTGTGTCATGGCCGCGGGGCTAGCACAGAGCGGGGGCGCGCGCCAGATTGAAAACCTATCCGGTGGCGGTCGCCACCTCTGTTACGGCGGCTTCTCGGCGGGCGCGAATGCGTTCAAGGCGGCGGGCAAAGCGTGGGGCGCTCATCCGCGCGCTGACATTGGCGCAGACCGCTTCGAGCAGTCTCTCGCGGCCTTGGGCGTTGACCGCTTGGCTGAGGTTGCGCAGGTAGGGCAGGTAGTCGCGTCGCGCGCGGAAGAGGGCGGCGAAACGGGACGCATCCAGCGTGCCGTCGGCGGCGGCTTGCAGCAGCGGGTCAAGCTGGTCGATCTCCAGCAAATCGGTTTGCAGCGCATCGCCCATGAAGGGCATGCGCAGTTTGGTGACATTGGCGCGGGTAAATAGCGCGGCATGCATCGCGTCGAGTTTTTCTCGCGGGTCGTAGAGCACAAAGACCCGTTCTGCGGCGTCGAGCATATCGGGCGCATAGCCATAGCGGGAAGTGAAATCGAGGATGCGCATATCGGTGAAACGGTCGTCCCAATCGGTGATGCGCGGGTTAAGCGTGGCCTGTGGTTGGATCGCCACAACCGCAGCACCGGGAGAGGCGACGGAGTAGGCAGCGGCGGCATAGGCGCAGGGGCCAGCGCCGTAGAACAGCACCTGATCAAATTCATCAAAGAATCCGTCGTCGATCAGCCTGTCGAAATAGGCGTAGACCTCTTCGGCGCGGAACCATGTGTCGCCATCGCTGGCAAGGCAAAGATGCGACCAGTCGTGATTGCGAACCATGTCCCAGCCCAAGGGCTGCGCCTTGTCGGAAAGGGCGTGCATGCCTTGATAGGTCTCAAACGTGACCAGCAGGGTGGTCTCACGCTCAATGAAGGCAGAGAAATGGCGTTTGCCCAAGGATTGGAAATATCCATCCTCTTCGGCCACGGCCTCTATTGCGCGCAGCCAGTCGCGTTTGGGCATATCGGCCAGTGAGCTTTCGATCGTGGGCGTCTCGCGCGGCATCGGGCATCCTCGGGCTTATCAGGGCGGGGCAGAACCGCCGTTTCAGCAGGGTATAGCCGGATAATAGGGCGAAAATGCGGAAAATCCGTGAGAAATTGAAGAGAATGTGACGGTTTTCCGGGGGCGGTGTGGTGGCAGTGCGCTATTGGGAGGGCTCGGCGGCTTGGGCGCGCCTTGCATAGTCCAGCATAATACGCGCCGCTTTGGCGGTGACCGGACGGCTTGGCGGGGCCATCAGCAGGCGTCCGAACAGGGCGCGAAATGGCTCTTGGGCCATTAGCGCGTCGAACCGGGTACGGCGCCAAGCGACGGCCGTTTCGTGCAGGGCAGCGAGGGTCGTGTCGGCCTTGAGGGCGGCGAGTTCGCGGGCCCGCGCCGGGGCGCTGGCGCTGATGGTTGTGTCGGTCTCGGTGTTGAAATTCCGCTCTACCCAATAGTCCAGCCCCAGCATGTCTGCGCGGTGCACCGCGCGCCCGCGGTCGGCTTTGAGCACATAGGATTCCATCGCGCCCAAGGGGTAGTGATTGATCTGGGCCAGCCCATAGTTCTGCCGACCGTAGGTTGAAAAAATGCGCCGCGTCTTGAAGAGATCGGGCAGGGCGCGGCCATGGCCGTCATACCAGCGGGATTGGTCCAGCCGCGCGGGGTTGGGGCCACGGGGGCGGTGCACACCCGGCTGCGCATAGGTGCCGTCATTGCGGTAGAGGGTTTTGAACATGGCAGCCCGCCATGGCCAGTGCATCACCGCAGGGGCGCAGCGGGTAAAGCCTTCGGTTACCGGGCGGTCTTCGTAGCGGACCTGATCGGCACTGCCGAAAAGCCGCCATGTGAGGGTGATCGCCGTGGCTTCGGGCAGGGCGGCGTGCAGAGCGGAGAGGCTGTGATCGCCGACATGGATGTTTACAAATTCATCGACATCAAGGGGCAGGATCCAATCGGCCTGCTGCACGATCTCTAGTTCGGCAGCGGCCTTCAGCGCGGTGAACTGGATGCCGCCTTTCTCATAGGGGCCGTCGTTGCGGATGTGGGTGACACCGCCGAGCGCTTGCAGCCGGTCAAGCATGTCATCGGTGCCGTCGTCGCAATCGTTGGAAAAAACCAGCACATGATCGAAGCCGATGGCGCGGTGATGGGCGAGCCATTCCAGCAAGAACGCCCCTTCGTTGCGCACACAAAGGATCGCGAGGTGGGAGACTTTACCATTCACGGCGGAAGGCCACGACTTTGTTATGCGAGCCCCGGTGGTAATAGGCCATGCCCGCCTGCATGAAGGCGCTGAACACCTTGTTGACCCCCTCGGGGCCGATCCATTGTGGGTGCAACTCGATAATGGCGGCGCGCAGAGTGTCGAGCGGCAGCGACGGGATCAGGTCGACCTCAGCGCCTTCAATGTCGCAGATCAGAACGCTGGGGGCGATGTCGGCGAAAACCTCAGCCGCGCTCAGCACGTCGATTTGATGGGTCTCGGGCGGGGCTTCGCCTTCGAAACGGGTCATGGAGGAGGACAGGATCTGGTCGCGTACGTGGAAATCGACCTTGCCCGGCGCGGGGCCGAGGATGGCGTTGGTGACATGGGCATTGCTCAGCCCGTTGGCCGCATGGACCCGGCGGATATAGGGGATAAGGTTCGGGTTTGCCTCAAATGAATGAACCGAAGCCACGTTGCGTTTGCTGGCCACCAGCGTCGACATATAGCCCACGCCGCCACCCAGTTCGATCACCCGGTCGCCCTCCCTGACCACGCGCAGCGCGGCCTCACTTTCCTTTGCTTCATAGGCGTTTTGACGCAGCAGTTTGCGGACCCGCCCGCGCAGGATCGTTGGATCGTCGGGGAATTTCATGCCGCGGGAGTGGATAAAATTCGGCTCAGGCTTGGTGTCTGTCACGGGTCAGCTTTCCATATCGAGAGCGAGAGCATAGGCGACACGCTCGGTCGCGCTTAACTTGACGTTAAGCGCTTGGCGGTAGAGATCGCGGAACTCTGGCGTTTGGTGCAGCTCTTCCGCCTTGGCGCGGTGCCAAGCAAGGCCCGCTTCGTGATGCGCGCGAAGCGGGTCGTCGGCCAGCAAGCGGGCCATCTCGGTATGCAGGCGCGGCAGGTTGCGCTGGATTGAGACATCTTGGTGGTCGTTCCAATCCATGCGGAACCAGTAGTTGATGCCGATGGAGCGGTCGACATGCAGCGCCCGCCCGCGCTGGCGTTTGACAAGAAAGGAGTCGGCTGAGCGCAGAGCGTAGTGGTTCAGTTGGAGCAGGTCATAGCCGATGTTGCTTTTGGAAGACCGCCACCCGTTGCGCAGCGCATCGCGCGTCATGTCGCGGCCCGAGCCGTTGACCCATTTGACCCGTTCCGCCTGCGCGTCGTCCAACTTGTTGGGCCGGTGGCAGGAGAGTTTTTCATAGGCGCCGATGTTGCGGAACATCGTCTTGAACCCCCATGCGGTATGGGGTTTCGGGCAAAAGCTGGGTGCGCAGTGGTCGAACTGGCCGATCACCGGCGCGCCCGACAGGGCGGTCACGCCGTTATGGCCAAAGAGCCGCCAAGTCATCGCGATATTGGTAGCCTTGGGCGCGGCGGCGAAAAAATCGTTGAGCGTGCCGTTGCCGGTGCGGATATTGACGAATTCGTCAACATCGATATGCGCGATCCATTCCGCGTCCCGGATCAGCGGCTCTTTCAGCGCTTGGTTCAGGGCATGCTGCTGGGGCGAGTTGCCCTTCCAATCGTTGTTGTTGCGGTGTTGCAGGATGCCCATGTCTTGCAACCGTCCGAGCACGGCATCGGTGCCATCGGTGCAATCATTGGTGTAGATCAGGAAGTTATCAAAGCCCACTGCGCGGTGATAGGCGACCCATTCGAGGATATAGGGGGCCTCGTTCTTCATGCAGCCGACGATGACATTGCCGCTGTTGCCGGGCGGTAATTGGCGCGGCGGGACGGTAGTATAGGCAGGCGCGGGCTGGTCTTCGCCCTCGGGCGCCGTGTCGTTATGCGGGCGAAAGGGGCTGCTGAGGATCATCTCGTGGTTGACCTTTACCCGGTTCAAAAGCTGGGCATTGGCCGCGCGGGCGTCTTCTGAGGCGGCGGGGTCCGATAGCATCGCCTCGAATTTCGCGGCCGACTGGCGCGCCATCTCAGCCTCAGCGCGTTTCTGTGCCAGTGGGGTCGCGGTTGTTCGGATGCGGTGGGCAAAAGCGGCGAGGTACTGTGTGGCGCGAAAGCCGCGTTCGGGGTTTGCTTCGGTCCAAAGGGGTTCTGGCCTGTCGGGGGTGAGCGCCGCAGCCAGCGCGGAATATCGGGTGATGAGGGCTGCGTTGTCGCGGGCGAAATGGTCGGAGATTGGGGCGAGACTGCCGGGCGCGATCGCTGCGCCACCGATCTGCAGCGCCTGCAACATCTGGGTCCATGTGCTGCGCGGGCAAGAGAGGTCATGCGCTTGCAGATAGCGGATCAGCACATCGTTAAACGCGCGCATTCGGGCGAGCCAAGGCGCGGGCAGAGGGGCAAGCGCGCGGCCCGGATCAACCGGACCGAGGAGCGTGGTCAGGTCAAGGCTATCGGAAACTTCCCGCGCCCCGTCTTTGGACAGGAGATGCGGCAGGTCGAGCGGGCGGAATTGGACCTTTTCGGCCCCAAAGGCATCTGCCCAATGACTGTGAAGTGTTTGATAATCCAACCAGAAGGGCGGGTTTTGCACATCCGAGAATAGGCCAAAGTCGGGGGCATCCTCAGCAGGTTCGAGCGCGCCTTGCCACCAGTTGCCACGCTCCGCCAAGGCTAGTTCCTGCGTCAGCGGATGGCGCCGGCCTTCGGTCACGGCAAAGGAATAATGCGCGGTGAGAAGGCGAGCCTGTTCCTCAAGATGGGCGATAATGCGAATATCGTCGAAATAGGGGCTGAGCAGATCACGCAGACGGGTAAGCTCTTCAGGCCGCGACAGCAGATTACCGAGTTGCGCCGCGCTCAGCACCACATGATCGGCGCGGCTCTCGGCCAAATCGCGAGGGATCAGTGCGTGAAATTCATCGCGCAGCGTGGCGCCGATCAGAGCACTGTCGAGCCCGCGTCGATAGCGCAGCAGTCCAACCGCATCAGGCGCGGCGCAGGCGGCATAGAGGCGGACGTGGTTCCAATCGGGAGCTAAAATCCCTTGTTTTAGCAGCGCGCCCTTTTGCTGCTGCAAGATATTGCGCAGTCGCGCGGCGGCTTTTTCGGTCGGGCCGATGAACAGGGTGAGGCGCATCACTCGGCCTCTTCTCTGCCGGTGTTGCTTTGGCCCCACCATGGCAGGTCGATGCCGAGGTAGGCGGCGATCTTGTCGCGGGCGCCGGGGTCTTCGATGTCGAATTCCAGAAAATTGGCGCAGCCAGCAAAGACCCGGCGGCAAAAGGTGAAATGCCCCTCGACCCATTTGGCGAGCTCGGCCTCGCTGCGGCCAAAGCCGCGGGGCAGGCCCGGCACATCGGCCTGTGGCAGGCGGCGGCGGCCCAGATTGTTCCAGCGCATCATGCTGTTCGCCGTCTTTGCCGGATCGCGGTGCGACAGCAGGAACTTGATGTCGGGGTGATGTTGCTGAATGGCGCTCAGCAGCCCCCAATCGGTCTGCGGCCAAAGGCTGCGGTCATGGCGCACGGCGCTCATCTCATTGATTGCGTCGAATTCTTGCAGCCGCGCCAGCGGGTCGCCGCTGGCAAAATAATCGGCATAGATGATCCGGCCGACATGCTCTCCGGTAATGTCAGGCAGAGCGCTTTGCCCTTTGCGGATGCGCCAATCAGCGACCTTGAGCCCCGCGTGGCGCAGCGCATCGGTGAGCGTGGTGGTGCCGGTCTTGGGCAGGCCAAGGTTGATGATCCGTGGGCCGGTCATTTCAGTCCAATCTCGGCGCGGACCTGCGCTTCGGCGGCGGAGTAGGGGCTGGCCTCGCGCAGTTGCGCCTGCATCGCGCGGTAGGCCGGATCGGCCAGCAGGGCATCGCGGCGGGCGCGGTGCGCGGCCACGGCATTGGCATGAAGTTCAGCGATGCCGGGCAGCGCTTTGAGGCGGTCCATCTCGGCGCGCAGAGCGGGCAGGTAACGCTGGATCGTGCGATCCTCCCAAGCTGCATCATTGCGGTCGCGCCAATAGGTGTCATCAAAAGCGCGGTGTTCGCGGTTCACGTCACCCCGATCATTCTTGACCAGAAAGCTGTCGAGCGAGCGCAGCGCGTAATGGTTTAACGTCGCAAAACGCCGCGCGCCGCGGGCGGGAAAGGCGCGGATGCGGCGCTTGTTGGCAGCGCTGCGGAAGGGCGCGGGCACCTGCCTGCCTGCGCCGTCCGTCCAATGGGGTTGAACTTTGCTGTCATCATGAAAAGGGCGGTGCGCCCCGTAATAGCCCAAGGGAAAATCTTGCCGGACCAATGATTTAACCTCAATCGCCGTATCGGCGCACCAGATGTCGGGGTTATGGCTGCGGGTGAATTGCGCGATGATCGGTTCATCGACGAACTCCTCGATCCCGCCATTGGCGAAGAACTGGAAATGCAGCGAGATTGCCTGCGGATCGCCGCAGGCTGTGATCAGCGCGGGCAGGCGGTGGTCGCCCACATGGATGTTTAGAAACTCGTCCACATCCGCGACCCAGACCCAATCGGCCTGCGTGACGACGGGTTGGCGCCGGGCATCCTTCAGCGCCTGCATCTGGTAGTTTCGGTTGGTGGCCGGGTTGGGCAGATGGGTGACGATGCCCTGCGCGCCAAGGGCGTCGAGCAGGCGGTCGGTTCCATCGGTGCAATCATTTGAATAGAGTAGGAAATCCGTGACCCCGATCACCCGATTGAAGGCGATCCATTCCAGCAGAAACGGGCCTTCGTTCTTGACGCAGGTGACAGCGGTGATGCGCATGTCAGACCCCGCCGCGCCGGATCGCGATGAAAATGCTCAGTCCCATATCCGCCCCTCTGGCCCCGTTGTTCTCGGTGACCGTCGATTATTGCTTGAGACTATGCCAGCGCGGGGAAATCACGTCAATCTGCCCGCGCCCTGTCAGGCCCCTTGACGGGGCGGGGCGGGAATGCACCACTGGGGCCATGAAAAACATTGATACGATCGACGCGGTCCAAGAGATGCTGAGCGCTGAGGGCTATGTTTGCGACCGCGCGCTTGGGGTTGTGGTTTTCCTCAGCCTTACGCTGGGGCGGCCTTTGTTTCTGGAAGGCGAGGCGGGTGTCGGCAAGACCGAGATAGCCAAGGCGCTGGCCGCCGGGTTGGGGCGGCGGTTGATCCGGTTGCAATGCTACGAAGGGCTTGATGCGTCGAGCGCGGTTTATGAGTGGAATTTCCCCGCCCAGATGGTGGCGATCCGCACGGCGGAGGCGGGCGGTGGCGCGGATCGGCGCGCGCTGACCCAAGAGTTGTTCAGCGACGACTACCTGATCGAACGCCCCCTTCTGCAGGCGCTGCGCCCGGATGAGAATGGCGCACCGGTGCTGCTGATCGACGAGTTGGACCGTACCGACGCCCCGTTCGAGGCCTTTCTGCTGGAAGCCCTGAGCGATTTTCAGGTGACGATCCCCGAGCTTGGCACGATCCGTGCGCCGGAGCCGCCGATCGTGATCCTGACCTCCAACCGCACGCGGGAGGTGCATGACGCGCTGAAGCGGCGGTGCCTTTACCATTGGGTCGATTACCCGGATGTGGCGCGTGAGATGGCGATCCTTTCGGCACGCGCGCCCGAGGCGGCAGAAGCGCTCAGCCGCGAGGTGGTGGCTTTTGTTCAGCAATTGCGGACGGAGGATCTGTTCAAAAAACCCGGTGTGGCAGAGACCATCGATTGGGCGAAATGTTTGCTGGCCTTGGATGTAACGACCCTAAGCCCCGAGGTCATCGCCGATACGTTGGGGGCGGTGCTGAAATACCAAGACGACATCGCCAAGCTGCAAGGGTCCGAGGCCGCGCGCATTCTCGAACAGGCCCGCGCGTCGCTGGTGCCTGCCTAAGCAGAATGGCTGAGCAGATCCCCCTCGACCTGCCGGACGACCCGAAGCTGGCGGGGAATATCACTCATTTCGCCCGCGCCCTGCGGCGGGCGGGGCTGTCCATCGGGCCGGGGCGCGTGGTGGAGGCGGTGGAGGCTGTCGTCGCCGTGGGGTTCACCAGCCGCCGTGATTTCTATTGGACGCTGCACGCTTGTTTCGTGAACCGCCCTGAACAGGCGCGGGTTTTTGCGCAGATATTCCGGCTTTATTGGCGCGATCCGCGCTATCTGGAACATATGATGGCCGCGATGCTGCCCGCCATCCGCAGTGTGCAAGAGGACCGCCCCGCAACCCCGGCAGAGAAACGCGCGGCGGAGGCTTTACTGGATGGGGCCGAAGCGCCGGAACGTGACGATCAGCCCGAACCGGAAGAGACCCTCATTGAAGTCGATGCGAGCCTCACGATGTCGGCGCGCGAGCGGCTCCGGACGCTGGATTTCGAACAGATGAGCCTTTCCGAGATGGCTCAGGCGAAGCGGATGTTGGCCAAGCTGGAACTCCCGGTGCCGCCGATGCCGAGCCGCCGGAATGTGGCAGCGGCACAGGGGCGGATTGATGTGGCACGCACGATGAAAGCGGCGCTGCGGCGCGGGGGAGAGATGGAACGGCTCTACCGGATGACTCCGCGCGCGCGCTATCCCAACCTTGTGGTGCTCTGTGATATCTCAGGCTCAATGAGCCAATACAGTCGGGTGATCCTGCATTTCCTGCACGCAGTGGCCAACCGCAAAGGCGCGGGTTGGGCGCAGGTGCACGGGTTCACCTTTGGTACACGGCTGACCAATATCACCCGGCATCTTGCGACCCGCGATGTGGATGCGGCGCTGGCAGCGGCGGGCGCGCAGGCGCAGGACTGGGAGGGGGGGACGCGCATTGGGGCCGCGCTGGCAGCGTTCAACCGCGACTGGTCGCGGCGGGTCATGGGACAGGGCGCGGTGGTCTTGCTGATCACCGACGGGTTGGACCGGGACGATCCGGCGGAACTGGCGCGGCAGATGCAGCGGCTGCATTTGACCGCGCGGCGGGTGATCTGGCTAAATCCGCTTTTGAGGTGGGACGGGTTTGCGCCCAAAGCGGCGGGCATTCGCGCGATGTTGCCCCATGTCGATAGTTTTCGCGCGGGGCATTCCATTGCGTCGTTGGAGGCCTTGGCCGAGGCGATCTCGCACCCCGATGATCCGGGTGAAAAGGCGCGGATGTTGGCGGGGTTGAACGCGGAAGGCTAGGCGCGATGCCGAGGGAGCCGGCTGCGGGTCTCTCCAAAACCAGAAGGTTTCGGAACCACCCTTGATTGATCCCGGCCTGTCACCCGCCTGTCGTCGCGCCAAGCGAAATAGCCGCACCCCCTGAAGGGGCCCCTCGGCGATTTAGCTTGCCCCGCCGCCCTGCGCGCGACCGTTTGGTCTCAAGCAAGGGCGGCTCCGAAACCAGAGGTTCAGGCGAAGGCTTGCGCAAAGGTGCTGCGGTAAGTGGCGCGCAGATCTGCCAGCAGGGCAGAGGCCGCGCCGAAGCTGATCTCCTCTCCACCGAATGCGCCGACTTGGGCCACGGGCACGCCGGCCTCTTTGCCTGCGGCGATCAGGGCCTCAGCGGCCTCGGCGGTGCAGGCCACGAGGTAGCGGGCTTGGTCTTCACCGAAGAGGGTTGCGGTGTCGTCGCTCTCGATCTCGACGCCGATGCCAGCGGTTTCGGCCAGTTCGAAGGCGGCGAGGGCGAGGCCGCCATCGCCAAGGTCGGTACAGGCGGAGATTTGGCCTGACTGGGCGCGGATGAATTCCCCGTGGCGGCGTTCGGCCACGAGGTCGACACGGGGCGCATCGCCCTCGGCCCGGCCGAAGGCTTCGGCGAGCAGGGCGGATTGGCCGAGGTGGCTGCCCGCGCTGCCGATCAAGAGGGCCACATGCCCCTCGCACAGCTGGTTGCAGATGATCTGGTCAATATTGTCGATCAGGCCGACCGCGCCGATGGTGGGCGTGGGCAAGATGCCCTTGCCGTCCGTCTCGTTATAAAGCGATACGTTGCCCGACACGATTGGCATGTCGAGCGCGCCCACTGCTTCGCCGATGCCTTTGATGGCACCGACGAACTGGCCCATGATCTCGGGCTTTTCGGGATTGCCGAAGTTGAGGTTGTCTGTTGTTGCCAATGGTTTGGCGCCCACAGCGCAGAGGTTGCGATAGGCTTCGGCCACGGCCTGTTTGCCGCCCTCGGTGGGGTTGGCTTTGACGTAGCGCGGGGTCACGTCGGAGGTGAAGGCCAGCGCCTTGTCGGTGCCATGGACCCGCACGATGCCAGCGCCAAGGCCGGGCAGACGGACGGTGTCGCCCATGACCATCGTGTCGTATTGCTCATAGACCCACGCTTTGGAGGCGTGGTTCACGGAGCCTATGAGGGCGCGGAGACCGTCGATGGGGTCGATGGTTGGCGCGTCGGACAAAGCGGCGGCGGCAGGGGTTTCGACCCAAGGACGGTCATATTCCGGCGCGGTGGAGGCGAGTTTCGACAGCGGCAGGTCGGCTTTGACCTCGCCATGGAGGCAGATGAGGAAGCGGTCTTCGGGGAGGGTTTCGCCCACGATGGCGAAGTCGAGGTCCCATTTGTCGAAAACCGCCTTGGCTTCGGCCTCGAGCTCGGGGCGCAGCACCATGAGCATACGCTCTTGGCTTTCGCTGAGCATCATTTCATAGGCCGTCATATGCGGTTCCCGCGTCGGCACTTTTTCAAGGTCGAGGCGCACGCCGAGGCCGCCTTTGTCACCCATTTCCACGGCGGAGCAGGTCAGGCCCGCAGCGCCCATGTCTTGGATCGAGATCACGGCGCCGGTTGCCATCAGCTCGAGCGTGGCTTCCATCAGGCGCTTTTCGGTGAAAGGGTCGCCGACTTGGACGGTGGGGCGTTTCTCTTCGATGGTGTCGTCGAATTCGGCGGAGGCCATGGTCGCCCCGCCGACACCGTCGCGGCCAGTTTTGGCCCCGAGGTAGACCACCGGCATGCCGACGCCGGATGCGGCGGAATAGAAGATTTTGTCGGCATCCGCGAGGCCCGCCGCGAAGGCGTTGACGAGGCAGTTGCCATCATAGGCTGTGTCGAACCGCACTTCGCCGCCGACGGTCGGCACGCCGAAACAGTTGCCATAGCCACCGACGCCTTCGACGACGCCATGTACAAGTTGGCGGGTTTTGGGGTGGTCGGGGCGGCCAAAGCTGAGCGCGTTCATCGCAGCAATCGGGCGTGCGCCCATGGTGAAGACATCGCGCAGAATGCCGCCCACGCCGGTGGCCGCACCTTGGTAGGGTTCAATGTAGGAGGGGTGGTTGTGGCTCTCCATCTTGAAGACCAGCGCTTGGCCATCGCCGATGTCGACCACGCCCGCGTTTTCGCCGGGGCCGCAGATCACTTGCGGGCCATCGGTGGGCAGGGTGCGCAGCCATTTCTTGGAGGACTTGTAGGAGCAATGCTCGTTCCACATGGCAGAGAAAATGCCCATCTCGGTGTAGTTTGGCTCGCGCCCGAGGATGTTGACGACCTCGGCGTATTCCTCGGGGGTGAACCCGTGGCTGGCGATAAGGTCGGGCGTGATGGCTGGATCTTGCATGGAAATTCCCCGGCTGGCGCGTTTGCGCCCTCATACAAGGGGAAATGCCGGGGGGGAAGTGGCTTTGGCCGCCTGTGGGCTGAAAGAAGGCGATGGACCAAAAAAAAAGGCCGAGCTAAAAGCTCGGCCAAGTCCAACAGGGAGGTATGAAGCGACGCGCCCTCAGGCTGTCAATCTTCATAATGGTGAAATAGGAGGCAGGGCTGTTCAAATCAAGGCTATTTAACATCGCAAGTCATCATGGCCGATATGCGCTTATTGCATGGCTTGCGGTGGGGCTGCGGTTCAGTTGTCGCCTTCGACCCGTTCGCGCCATTGTTTGCGGTAGGTTATGATCTCTTCCTGCACAAAATCCTTGAAGGCGGCGACGCGCTTGGATTGGCGAAGCTCTTCGGGATAGGCGAGGTAGACCGGCACTTCGGCGGATTCGATATCGGGCATCACCTGCACGATATGCGGGAAGTCTTGGATCAGGTAGTTGGGGAGCACGCCGAGGCCAAGGTGATGCACCACGCCTTGCAACACGCCGAAGTAGTTGTTCACCGTCAAGAGCGAACGCAGGTCATACATCATCAGCTCTTTGACTAGTTGCAGCCCGGCACCGACTTGATCGCTGTCGGTGTTCTGACAGATCAACCGGTGGTCGGTCATGTCTTCCATCCGCTCTGGCGTGCCGTGTTTTTCCAGATATTCGGGGCTGGCGTAGAGCCCCATCCGCACGGTCATCAGCCGTTTGCGGACCAGATCGGCCTGACTTGGTTCTTTCATGCGGATCGCTACGTCGGCCTCGCGCATCGGCAGGTCGAGCACGCGCTCTTCAAGCATCAAGTCGACCTTAAGGTCAGGATATTGCTCATAAAGTTTGGGCAGGCGCGGGGCCAGCCAAAGCGTGCCGAAGCCGGTGGTGGTGGTAACGCGCAATTCGCCAAAGACTTCTTCCTCACTGTCGCGAATGCGCGCGGCGGCAGCGTCAAGACGCTTGGCCATGGCTGAGGTCGCGTCGAACAAAAGCTCACCCTGTTCGGTCAGGATCAGTCCGCGCGCGTGGCGGTGGAAGAGGTTGGTATTAAGCTGTTCCTCAAGCCCGCGAATCTGCCGACTGACGGCAGATTGCGACAGGTTAAGCTTGTCGCCTGCATGGGTCAGGGACCCGGCATCGGCCACGGCGTGAAAAATTCTGAGTTTGTCCCAATCCATGGCCCGTACTTTCCTTGCCCAGCCTTTCTCCTACCTTAATAGCCGGGAGAAAACAGCACAAACCGTCCCCTGCAGGGCTGCCGTTGCGGAATAACTGCTATACAGGTCAGCATCTGTGACCTATATGGGAGGCAATCATGCAAGACTGACGTGCTAGGGAGGGCCCGCCATGACAACGCAAAAGATTTCACTGAACGACCGTTTCGACCTTGAGAAAAGCCCGGTGCTGCTGAACGGCACGCAGGCGCTGGTTCGGCTGATGATGATGCAATCCGCCCGCGACCGCGCGGCGGGGCTGAACACCGCAGGCTATGTGACCGGCTACCGGGGCAGTCCGCTGGGCGGGGTAGACCTGCAAATGCAGCGTTCAGAGAAGAAACTCGCCGAGCATAACGTGCGCTTTGAGCCGGGGCTGAACGAAGACCTCGCGGCGACGATGCTTTGGGGCAGCCAGCAGGCGGAACTGCGCGGCGAGGGGAAATATGATGGCGTCTATGGCCTATGGTACGGCAAAGGCCCGGGGGTGGACCGCACCGGCGATGTGATGCGCCATGCGAATATGGCGGGCACTTCGCCTCATGGTGGTGTGTTGATGGCCATGGGGGACGACCATACCGGCGAATCCTCGACCGTGTTGCACCAGTCGGAATGGGCCATGGTGGATGCCTATATGCCGGTGGTTTCGCCCGCCGGTGTGCAGGAAATCCTTGACTACGGCATCTACGGCTGGGCGCTCAGCCGGTTCTCGGGCCTTTGGGTCGGCCTGAAGACGATGAAGGACACCGTTGAGGCGACGAGCGTCGTTAATGGCGATCCGAACCGGATGAAGCTGATTACGCCGGAGTTCGACATGCCTGATGGCGGTCTGAGCATCCGTTTGGGCGATACGCCGCATCTGCAAGAAGCGCGGATGATCGACTACAAACGCTTCGCCGCCGAGGCGTTCTCTCATGCCAACAAGATGGACAAGCGCGTCTGGGGCAAGCGCGGGGCCAAGATCGGCTTTGCCGCTGCGGGCAAGAACTGGCTCGATCTGGTTCACGCGCTGAGCTTGCTGAACATTGATGAGAACGAAGCCGAGCGGCTAGGCATCACCACTTATAAGATCGGTCAGACCTTCCCGCTCGACATGCAGGGGTTCCACGAATGGGCCGACGGGCTTGATCTGGTGGTCGTGGTCGAAGAAAAGCGCAAGCTGATCGAAGTGCAGATCAAGGAAGCGCTGTTCAACGATACCCACCGCCGCGTCTATGGGTGGCACAAGGGGGGCGCGGGCATGGAGCACGGCGAAGAGCTGTTCCCGACCCGTGGCGCGCTCGACCCTATCCTGATCGCCGAAAAGATCGGCGGCATTCTGTTGGAAGAGGGCCGCGAGACCGATGGGATCCGCGCGGGGCTTGAGGCGCTGAACGAGGCGCGCCGGTCGGACAATGCCGAAGATATCGCAGCACGTCTGCCGTATTACTGCGCGGGCTGCCCGCATAACTCCTCGACCAAAGTACCAGAGGGCTCCCGCGCCTATGCGGGGATCGGCTGTCACTATATGGTGCAATGGATGGACCGTGAGACCACGGGCTTCACCCATATGGGCGGCGAGGGTGCGAACTGGATCGGCGAGGCGCCGTTCTCCAATACAGAGCATGTGTTCCAGAACCTTGGCGACGGCACCTATAACCATTCCGGTGTGCTGGCCATTCGGGCCGCCATAGCGGCTGGGACAAACATCACCTACAAGATCCTCTATAACGATGCGGTTGCAATGACCGGGGGTCAGCACAACGAGGGCGACCTTGACGCCTACCGCATCGTCGAGGAGTTGAAGGCGATGGGCGTGAAGAACCTCGCCGTGGTCTATGACCAGAAGGAAGACGTGGACCTGTCGCGCTTCAAGGGTGTCGAAATCCACGAGCGCGCCGAGATGCCGAATGTGCAAAAGGCCTACCGCAAGCACAAGGGCGTCAGCGCCATCGTCTATATCCAAACCTGCGCCGCCGAGAAGCGCCGCCGCCGCAAGCGCGGGCTGTTCCCGGACCCCGACAAGCGCGTCTTCATCAACGAGGACGTTTGCGAAGGCTGCGGCGATTGCGGTGTGCAGTCGAACTGCGTGGCCGTGGTGCCGAACGAGACCGAGCTGGGCCGCAAACGCGCCATTGACCAATCGCAGTGCAACAAAGACTTCTCTTGTATTGACGGGTTCTGCCCCTCCTTCGTGACGCTGGAAGGCGCCAAGATCCGCAAGGAACCGACCACCGAACTGACCATTCCCGACCTGCCGATGCCGGACCTGCCCAAGATCGACGGCACCCATAACGTCGTCATCACCGGTGTCGGCGGCACCGGGGTCGTCACCATTGGCGCGCTGCTGGCGCAGGCGGCACAGCTTGATGGCAAGGGGGCTGGCATGATGGAGATGGCGGGCCTCGCCCAGAAGGGCGGTGCGGTGCATATCCACTGCCGTCTGGCCGAGCGTCCCGAAGACATCAGCGCAATCCGTGTGGCCACCGGCGAGGCGCATGCGCTGATCGGCGGCGATCTGGTGGTTTCCGCCGGGCACAAGACACTAGGGCTGACCCGCGCCGGGCGCACAGGGGCCGTGGTGAACTCGCACCAGATTATCACCGGTGATTTCACCCGCGATACCGAGTTTCAGATGCCCTATGACCGGCTGAGCCTCGCGCTTGAAGCGCGGTTGCAGGACGATGTCGCGATGTTTGACGCCTCGGATCTGGCCAAGGCGGCACTGGGCGACTCGATCTTTTCCAACATGATGATCTTCGGCGCCGCATGGCAGCGCGGGCTTCTGCCCCTCTCGTTCGAAAGCCTGATGCAGGCGATTGAGATGAACGGCGCGGCGGTAGAGCGCAACAAGCGCGCGTTTGAGATTGGCCGCTGGGCCGTGCTCTATCCCGAAGACGCCAAAGCGGTAAGCCAGCCTGATAACGTGGTGGAATTGCCCAAGTCGCTGACTGAGAAAATTGCTTTCCGCGAAAACCACCTGACCGACTATCAGAGCAAAGGGCTGGCCAAGCGCTATACCAAGATGCTCGACGGTATTGAGGACCGTGACGTCAAGGCGGCGATGGCGATGGGCTATCATAAGCTCTTGAGCTACAAGGACGAATACGAGGTCGCCCGCCTGTTGATCACCAGCCGTGACAAAGCGCGTGCGCAGTTCGACGGCGATTTCAACATGACTTTCCACATGGCGCCGCCGCTCTTGTCCAAGACGGGGCCCAACGGTAGGCCCCAGAAGCGGGAATTCGGCCAATGGCTCGAAGGGCCGCTGCGGGTCATGGCGAAGTTCAAGGGGCTGCGCGGCACGCCTTTCGATCCCTTCGGCTATACCGCCGAGCGCAAGATGGAACGTGCGTTGATCAAACAGTATGAGGCCGACATGGCCGAAGTGCTGCCCAAACTGACCGATCAGACCCGCGACGCCATCGTGGCGCTGGCCGAACTGCCCTTGCAAATCCGCGGTTTCGGTCCGGTGAAACAGGCCAATGAAGCCAAGGCCGAGAAGCGCCGCGAGGAACTGCTGGCGGTGATCCGCGCGGGCGGCACCTCCACGGCCAAGGCCGCGGAGTAATACGGCTGTTACATTTCTGGGCTAGGGAGAGCATCAGTGCGATCCTGAGGCCCAGATGTGACCTACGCCCGTGACATAAGCTATGCCCATTCCGCCCGAACTCGGGGCGGGAGGGCGCTCATCCGATTGATGGAAAACACCACCGGGCGGGTGTCCTTGTTAAAACGGGCCGAGGGCTACGAAGACGATCTGGCCGCGGGGCTGGGGTTCTTTGATGCCATGGTGCGGCGCTGTGGTTTGACATTGGATGTGATGCGCGGGTCTTTGGCCGATATTCCAAAGCGTGGCCCTGTCATTCTGATCGCCAATCATCCCTACGGCATTCTGGACGGGCTGATGCTGGGCCATATCCTCAGCGAGACGCGCGGTGACTTTCGGATCATGGCCAATGCGGTGTTCAGCCAAGCGCCGGATCTGGCGCATCATCTTTTGCCGATCAGCTTTGCCGAAGACCGCGCCGCGCTGGCGCTGAACCTCGCCACGCGCCGGACCGCGTTGACCTATCTAGACCAAGGCGGTGCGATTGGCATCTTCCCGGGGGGCACGGTCAGCACCGCCGCGCGGCCCTTTTCGCAACCGATGGACCCCGGATGGCGCAGTTTCACCGCGCGCATGATCGCCAAGTCTGACGCCACGGTGGTGCCGATCTATTTCGACGGCCACACCAGCCGGTTGTTCCAAATCGCCAGCCACCTGCATGCCAATCTGCGTATGGGGCTGCTGATCAAAGAGTTCCGCGCTCGTGTCGATAGCTCCGTGCGTGTGGCCATCGGCGACCCGTTTCCGCGCGCTGCCCTAGACCCGGTGGCGGGGGATGCAAAAGCGATGATGGATTTCCTGCGCAAAGCCACTTATGAGTTGTCACCAAAGCCGGGCCAGTATCAGGGTCTTGGCTATGAGTTTGAGGAACGGCATAGAGCCGACAGGTGACGACAGACCATGGCAGTTGGTATTTTCGATTCGGGGCTGGGCGGGCTGACCGTCTGGAACAAGGTGCAAGAACGGCTGCCGGAGGTGGATTTTGTCTATCTCGCTGACAGCGCCCATGCGCCCTACGGCGTGCGCAATGCCGATGATATCTATGCGCTGACCTGTGCCGCCGTGCAGCGGCTGTTTGATGCGGGCTGCGATCTGGTGATTCTTGCTTGTAACACTGCCTCGGCCGCTGCGCTGCGCCGGATGCAAGAGGGCTGGATCCCGCGCGACAAACGGGTGCTGGGCGTCTTTGTGCCACTGATCGAGGCGATGACCGAACGCCAGTGGGGCGACAATTCCCCGCCGCGCGAAGTAGCGGTGAACCATGTGGCGCTTTTCGCCACACCCGCGACGGTGGCAAGCCGTGCCTTTCAGCGTGAACTGTCCTTCCGCGCCATCGGGGTGGATGTCGAAGCTCAAGCCTGCGGCGGGGTGGTCGATGCCATCGAAGAGGGCGATATGATCCTCGCCGAAGCGCTGGTGCGCAGCCACGTCGATGCGTTGAAACGCAAGATGCCCAACCCCGACGCCGCGATCTTGGGCTGCACCCATTACCCACTGATGCAGGAAGCGTTTCAGGCGGCCTTGGGCGGACAGGTCAAAGTGTTTAGCCAAGCCGAATTGGTGGCAGATTCCTTGGCGGATTATCTTGAGCGGCATCCCAATATGATGGGCAGTGGCGAGGCGGCGTTTCTCACCACCGGCGATCCCGCCCGGGTGAGCGACCGTGCGACGCAGTTCCTGCGACGACAGATCACATTCACCGCCGCCTGAACTCCAATTATATTTCGTTCCGAACAAGGGGACAGACCATGACCCAGAACATCGCCATTCTTGGCGCCTCCGGCTATACCGGGGCAGAACTCATCCGGCTGATCGCTGGCCATTCTTCGATGAAAATCACCGCTTTGGGGGCGAACTCCAAGGCGGGGCAGTCGATGGCCGAGGTGTTTCCGCATCTGCGCCATCTTGATCTGCCCACATTGGTCACGATTGAAGAAATCGACTTTTCGCAGATTGATCTGTGCTTTTGCGCGTTGCCGCATAAGACCAGCCAAGAGGTGATCGCGGCCCTGCCCAAAGATCTGAAGATCGTCGACCTTTCCGCCGATTTCCGCCTGCGCGACCCTGAGGATTATGCCAAATGGTACGGCAACAAACACGCGGCTGTCGATGTGCAGAAAGAGGCGGTGTATGGGCTCACGGAATTCTACCGCGCGGAAATCGCCGCCGCGCGTCTGGTGGCGGGAACGGGCTGCAACGCGGCCACGGGGCAGTTTGCCCTGCGCCCCCTGATTGCGGCGGGGGTGATTGATCTGGATGACATCATCCTCGACCTGAAATGCGCCGTCTCCGGTGCGGGGCGCTCGCTCAAGGAAAACCTGCTGCATGCGGAATTGAGCGAGGGCTATCACGCCTATGCGCTTGGCAGCACGCACCGCCATTTGGGGGAGTTTGATCAGGAATTCTCGGCCATTGCCGGGCGGCCCGTGCAGGTGCAGTTCACCCCGCATCTGGTGCCCGCAAACCGCGGCATTCTGGCGACCTGCTATGTCAAAGGCGACGCGCAGGCGATTTATGAGACGCTGCAAAACGCTTATGCAGATGAGCCCTTTATCGAGGTTCTCCCCTTCGGCGAAGCGCCCAGCACCCGGCACATTCGCGGCTCGAACTTCTGCCATATCGGGGTGGTGGCCGACCGTCAGACCGGGCGGGCGACGGTGGTCGCGGCGCTCGATAACCTGACCAAAGGCTCCAGTGGGCAGGCGTTGCAGAACGCGAACCTGATGCTGGGTCTGCCGGAAACCGAGGGGCTGATGATGGCCCCGCTGTTCCCATGAAGAGCCTCAAGAAACAGCGCCGGATCCAGATCATCGCGGTGGCAGCGGTGGCCTTGGTGCTGTCAACTACTCTGATCGGCTATGCGCTGCGCGACGGGATCAACTATTTCCGCGCGCCGAGCCAAGTGATTGCCGAGCCGCCCGGCCCGGCAGAGGTGTTCCGCATTGGCGGGCTGGTCGAGGAAGGGTCACTGAAGCGTGGACAGGGCGAACAGATTCGCTTTGCCGTGACCGATGGTGGGGCCTCCGTGCCGGTCGTCTTTACCGGGGTGCTGCCTGATCTGTTTGAAGAGAACCAAGGCATGGTCGGCACCGGGCGTTATATCGATGGGACTTTCGAAGCCTCTGAAATCCTTGCCAAACATGACGAGACTTACATGCCCAAGGAAGTGACGGACGCGCTGAAAGAGCAGGGCGTCTACCGCGAGCCCGAAGGCTGATCTGCGTGCAACGCACGCGGGGCTGAGGCCCCGTTAACCCATCCGGCCGAGCCTGTTTGCACCCAAGACAGGAGAGCCCGCGATGCAGACCGTTCGAGAGATCGCCAGCGCCATCGTCGCCCGGGAGGGCGGCTTTGTGAATGATCCCGATGACCCCGGCGGGGCGACGAAATTCGGGGTGACGATCCATACCATGCGCCGATTGGGGCTGGACCTGACGGGGGATGGCGCGGTCGATGTGGCCGATGTGCGCCGCCTTAGCCGCGCGCAGGCGGTGGATATCTTTGTCAGACATTACTTCAACGCCCCGCGCATCACGGAATTGCCCGCGCCGTTGCAGCCGAGCGTTTTTGACATGTATGTTAATGCGGGCAGCAATGCGGTGAAGATCCTGCAAAGCTTGCTGCGCGAGATGGGGCAAGAGATCGCGGTTGATGGTGCCATCGGGCCGCAAACCATCCGCGCCGCCCATGCCGCGTGGCAGGCCGCCACTGATCATCTGGTCGACGCCTACGGTATCGCGCGGCGCAACTACTACTTCCGCCTTGCGGACCGCCGCCCCGCCAGCCGCAAATACGCGCGCAGCCGGGCAGGCGGCAAGGGCGGCTGGATCCGGCGCGCCGAAGAGTTCATCGCACCGCAATATCACATGAGCGACGCAGATTTCGCACGGAGGGTGGCACAATGGGACTGATCGAACGTATCTTTACGACGGTTTTCGGCGGCGAGCGCAATGTCATCCGCGACACGGTCGAAGTGTTTCGCGAGAATGCCGAGGCCGGGGCGCAGCGTGCCCATGCGGTGCAGGGCCAAGCGATAGCGCAATATGGGGCGGAGTTCGCTCAAGCTCGGCAGGGCGGCTTTGACCGCTTCATGGATGGGATCAACCGTTTGCCCCGCCCGATGCTTGCGCTCGGCACCTTGGGGCTGTTCGTCACGGCCATGGTTAACCCTTTGTGGTTTGCCGAACGGATGCAGGGCATCGCGCTGGTGCCAGAGCCGCTTTGGTGGCTGTTGGGCGTGATCGTGTCCTTCTACTTCGGGGCGCGGCAGCAGATGAAATCGCAGGAGTTTCAGCGCGCCATCGTGGGCACCATCGCGCGGGTGCCGCAGGTGGTGGAGAATATCGAGACCCTGCGCGCGTTGCGCGCAGATAGCCCCCATGTGGCCGACACGGGTGCTGACAGCCGCTTGGCGCTCGCTGTGGTCTCACCGTCGGACAACGCGGCCCTAGACGCATGGCGCCGCAGCCGCGCCTGACTGCGACCGATTGACCGTTTCCTAGGTTTGATTTGCCATGGCTTAGGGGGCTTAGACCCCCTATAGTCCGCCCCATGATTACAGAGCTTGGACATTTCGCGCTTGTGCTCGCCTTTGGCGTGGCCCTTGTACAGATGGTGGTGCCGATGTGGGGCGCTTGGCGGGGCCGCGCGGGCTGGATGGCGGTGGCTGAACCGGCGGCGGCGGCGCAGTTCATCCTAATTGCGCTGTCCTTTGGCGCGCTGATGTGGGCCTTCATTACCTCGGATTTTAGCCTGCAACTGGTGGTGGCCAACAGCCATTCCGCCAAACCGATGCTGTATAAGATCAGCGGGACATGGGGCAACCACGAAGGCTCGATGCTGCTGTGGGTGCTGATCGTGGCGCTTTTCGGGGCCATGGCCGCGTGGTTTGGCGGCAATCTGCCGCCGCGCCTGCGCGCGCGGGTGCTCTCGGTCCAAGCCGCGATTGGCGTGGCTTTTCTGGCGTTTATCCTTTTCACCTCGAACCCTTTCTTGCGCATGGGCACGCCGCCCTTTGATGGCCAAGACCTGAACCCGCTGCTGCAAGACCCCGGTTTGGCCTTTCACCCGCCATTTCTCTATCTCGGCTATGTCGGCCTCAGCATGGCCTTCAGCTTTGCCGTGGCGGCGCTGATCGAAGGGCGCGTGGATGCGGCTTGGGGCCGTTGGGTGCGGCCTTGGACGCTGGCGGCTTGGGTCTTCCTGACCATTGGCATCGCGCTTGGGTCTTGGTGGGCCTATTATGAGCTTGGTTGGGGCGGTTTCTGGTTCTGGGATCCGGTCGAGAACGCGAGCTTCATGCCCTGGCTCTTGGCGGCGGCGCTGCTGCATTCGGCGATTGTGGTCGAAAAACGCGAGAGTTTGAAAAGCTGGACAATCCTGCTGGCGATCCTTGCTTTCGGTTTCTCGCTGATCGGCACCTTTATCGTGCGTTCTGGTCTGCTGACCTCTGTCCATGCCTTTGCCAATGACCCTGAGCGCGGGGTCTTTATTCTGGCCATTCTGGGGTCTTTCACCGGCGGGGCGCTGGTGCTCTACTCGTTGCGCGCATCGGCGCTTGAGGCCAAGGGCGTCTTTGGCCTTTTGAGCCGTGAGACCGCCTTGGTGGTGAACAATCTGCTGCTGGCTGTGGCCTGTTTCGTCGTTTTCGTGGGCACCATGTGGCCGCTGGTGGCCGAGATGTTCCTTGACCGCAAACTCAGTGTCGGCCCGCCATTCTTTAACTCTGCGTTTACTCCTTTCATGGTAGCGCTTGGACTGATCCTGCCGATCGGCAGCGCGATGCCGTGGAAACGGGCCAAGATCATGCGCGCACTATACCCGCTGCGCTATGTCTTCCTCCTGGCGCTGGCGCTTGGGGGCTTGGCCTTTGCCATGCAGTCCGGACGCGGGCTGTTGGGGCCTGTGGGAATGTTCCTTGGGGCATGGCTGCTGATGGGCACCGCGGTGGATGTGATGCAGCGTTTGGGCCGCGGCCCGGGTAAGTTGCGCCGTCTACGGCGTCTGCCGCGCGCTGATTGGGGCAAGGCCACGGCGCATGGCGGGCTGGGCATCACCATGGCCGGGATCGCGGGGCTGATGGCTTGGGCCGTGGATGACATCCGCGTGGCCCGGATTGATGAGCCTTTTGACGTGGGCAGCTACACGCTGACCCTCCGCGACGTGAGTGAAGTCAGGGGGCCGAACTACCTCAGCACTATGGCTGAGATCACGCTGGCGCAGGAGGGCGATGTGATCTCGACCCTGCGGCCCGAAAAGCGGTTTTACCCCGTGGCGCAGATGCCGACGACCGAGGCGGCGATCGATTATAACCTCGCCCGGGACATCTATGTGGTGATCGGCGATGCGCAGGACGGCGGCGGTTGGGCTGTGCGGACCTATATCAAACCGATGACCAATTGGATTTGGATCGGTTGTGCGCTGATGGCGCTTGGCGGGGTACTGAGCCTGAGCGACCGGCGTTTCCGTGTCGCGGCGGGCGCACGCAAACAACCAGCAGGGGTGCCTGCGGAATGAAGCGGCTGCTGCTGATCCTGACCCTGCTCGCCAGCCCGCTTTGGGCGGTTCAGCCTGACGAGGTGTTGGACGATCCCGCATTGGAGGCCCGCGCGCGGGAGCTGAGCCAAGGTCTGCGCTGCCTCGTTTGCCGTAACGAAAGCATCGATGAGAGCAACGCAAGCCTCGCGCGCGATCTGCGCATCTTGCTGCGCGAACGGTTAGTGGCAGGCGACAGCGATGAGGAAGCGGTGGATTTCATTGTCGACCGCTACGGTGAATATGTCCTGCTTAACCCGCAGGCCACGGGGGCCAATTGGCTGCTGTGGGGTGCGGGGCCGCTGATGCTTTTGTTGGCCGGAGGGCTCGGTGTGGTCTATCTGCGTGGCCGTGCGCGCAGCAAAACCCCGACCGAGGCCCCACTCTCGCCCGAGGAAGAAGCCCGCCTGCGCGATATTCTCGACCGCTGACGCCCCGTTGCACTGGCAGTGGCAACTTGCTTTGATATGCTGCGGCCAAGCAATCAAGGATAGCAAGATGGACTATGAAACGATCACCTATGCGCTGACCGATGATGTCGCGTTGATCACGCTGAACCGCGCCGACAAGATGAATGCGCTGACCACCCAAATGCGGGCGGAGCTAACCCATGCGGTGACCGAAGGCGGGCGCGCGGCGCGGGTCGTGGTCCTGACGGGGGCGGGCCGGGCCTTTTGCTCGGGGCAGGACTTGGCCGACCGGGCAGGCGGCGTCGCCGATCTTGAGAAAACGCTGCGCGAAGAATATGCCCCGCTGCTGCGCGCCATCATCAACTGCCCCGTGCCGACCATCGCCGCCGTGAACGGCCCGGCAGCGGGGGCGGGGGCGAATATCGCGTTGGCCGCCGATGTCGTCTTTGCCAGTGAGAGCGCTTATTTTATGCAGGCTTTCACCCGCATTGGCCTAATCCCTGACGCGGGCGGCACCTATGCGCTGCCGCGCCAGATGGGCATGGCCAAGGCGATGGGCGCGGCCCTTTTCGCCGATAAGATCACCGCGCGGCAGGCCGATGACTGGGGCATGATCTGGCAAGCCGTACCGGATGCGGAATTCGACGCCCATTGGCGCACCAAGGCCGCGCAATTGGCCGCCGGCCCTACAGCGGCCTATGCAGAGGCCAAGAAAGCGATCCGCGCGTCTTGGGACAATGGGTTGGAGGATCAACTGTCGCTGGAGGCCGAAGCGCAGGGTCGCTGCGGAAAGTCACAGGATTTCGCCGAAGGGGTCACGGCCTTTACACAAAAGCGCAGCCCCAAGTTTCAGGGGCAGTAAGGCTAGCAGCTCCGCTCGACCAAAAGCACATCGCTTGCCGAAGGTGCCGGGCCATTGGCCCGCGCCACCACCGCCACTGCGACCCCATCCGCCAAAACCGTATGCACGGAGTTCGACACCTGCGCGATGGTGATCCGCGGCGGGGTCTGGCCCTTGTCATAGACCACCGCGATCTGATCGCAATCATGCAGCGTGTCGGGCACCAGTGCACCCTGAGGGCCGGGGATTTCACTGGTCTTGGCGGGCGTCAGACCGGTGGCGCAGTCCCAGCGAAGCCCTTTGGTCCGTTCTGATCCGGTCATCGTGCTTTCCTTCGTCGCGGGCGGGCTGCTAGCTGCCAAATATCATCTACCTTTGGGGCGGACTCCAGCCGGACCGCGAGAGGGGAAATCCCTCAATGCAGTGCCGCGATGATGCCTTTCCCACCCCGAAAAGGCCTCTTGGTGGGAGGGTATCGCCCCGGGGGGATTCCCGTCAAGCGGGACTGGGCCATTGTCACGCGGGGCGAAACAGTGCCGTAATTTGGCCGTAATTTGCGCCTCGGTGTTTCGCAACTGGCAAAACGCTTGGAAACATTCACTGTTTTTCGGACCCATTACATACGTCGCGAGAAGTGGCGTTAATTTTCGCGATTCGGAGCCGGGGTATTCGCACGCCGCTTCGCATCTCAATTGTTGCCCTAGGGTCAACAACGTCCCATGCGGGTGCCGCTTGCAGGGCCGGGGCAAAATGCGAAACGCCCCGGAAATCCGGGGCGTTTGCGAAGTCACTGACGGTTGGTTCAGCGGTTCTCGATGTCGACGTAGTCGCGCTTGTCTTCACCAAGGTAAAGCTGACGCGGACGACCGATTTTAAGCTGCGGATCGCTGATCTGCTCTTTCCACTGCGAGATCCAGCCCACGGTCCGCGCGAGCGCGAAGATCGGGGTGAACATCGATGTGGGGAAGCCCATCGCTTCAAGAATGATGCCCGAGTAGAAGTCGACGTTCGGGAAAAGCTTCTTCTCCGCGAAATACGGATCTTCCAACGCAGCTTTTTCGAGTTCCTTGGCGACCTGAAGGATCGGGTTGTTCTCGACCCCCATCAGTTCCAGAACTTCGTCGGCGCTTTCCTTCATCACGGTCGCGCGCGGGTCGTGGTTTTTGTAAACGCGGTGGCCAAAACCCATCAGGCGGAACGGGTCGTTCTTGTCTTTGGCGCGGGCGATGAACTCAGGAATGCGATCGGGCGTGCCGATTTCCTTGAGCATCTCGAGGCAGGCTTGGTTTGCACCACCATGCGCCGGACCCCAGAGGCAGGCGATGCCAGCAGCGATACAAGCGAAGGGGTTGGCGCCCGAAGAAGACGCCAAGCGCACCGTGGAAGTCGAGGCGTTCTGCTCGTGATCCGCGTGGAGGGTAAAGATCCGGTCCATGGCGCGGCTCAGGATCGGGTTTACCTCATGATCTTCGGCCGGAACGGCAAAGCACATGCGCAGGAAGTTCGAGGCATAGTCCAGATCGTTGCGCGGATAGACGAAGGGTTGGCCGATGGTGTATTTATAGGCCATCGCCGCGATGGTTGGCATCTTGGCAATCAGACGGATCGTCGCGACTTCGCGCTGATGCTCGTCGTTGATGTCGGTGCTGTCGTGATAGAAGGCCGACATCGCGCCGACCACGCCCACCATGATCGCCATCGGATGCGCGTCGCGACGGAACCCACGGAAGAAGTTCATCATCTGCTCGTGCAGCATGGTGTGGTTGGTCACCAAACATTCGAAATCTTCGAGCGCCTTTGGGGAGGGCAGTTCACCGTAAAGCAAAAGGTAGCAAACTTCGAGGTAATGCGATTTGCTCGCCAATTGCTCGATCGGGTAGCCACGGTGCAGCAACACGCCCTCGTCACCGTCAATAAAGGTGATCGTGCTGTCGCAAGCAGCGGTCGAGGTAAAACCCGGGTCGTAGGTAAAGACACCCGCCTGAGCGTAAAGCTTGCGGATGTCGACAACATCGGGGCCGTCGGTGGGGCTGTGAATCGGCAGCTCAAAGCTCTGATCGTCGATCGTCAGCGTTGCGGTTTTATTGTTATTGGTCATGAAATCCCTTCCCGAATGTAGGCTGCGGAGATGCTCCCCGCCGTCTGGGCCTAGCCCCAAATGGGGCTGTCCCGTTCAGTTATACCTGCCGCCCAAAGAAGTGGTGAACCAAAACTTAGGCCGCGGCGTCCGTCAGTCGGGCAAGGGTCTCATCGCGCCCCAGCACCAACATCATGTCAAAAACCGATGGGGTGACTGCCCTGCCAGCCAAAGCCGCCCGAAGCGGCCCCGCCAGCTTGCCAAATTTGGTGTCATGCGCGGCAGCAAAGCCGTTCAGTACCTCCTCCAGCGTTTCTTTGTTCCAGCTAGCATTTTGCAATTGCGGCGTCAATTCCGACAGTATGCCACGGGATACCGTATCGAGGTTCTTTGCGGCCTTCTCATCCGGGGTGATCGGGCGCTCGGCTAAGACAAAGGTCGCTTTTTCAAGCAGTTCCGGGAATGTCTTCGCGCGATCTTTGAGGCAATACATCGCCCGCTCCAAACCCTCGGCTTGGGGTGCCGTAAGGGCAGGCTGACCTGCGGCCTCCAGATAGGCTTCGATTTCGCGCCGCAGCGCGGCATCATCGGCCTGCGCGATATGCTGGCCGCAAAGATTTTCGAGCTTTTTCAGGTCGAATTGCGCGGGGCTTTTGCGGATGCCGTCAAGGTCGAACCACTCTTGGGCCTGTGTATCGGTAAAAAATTCGTCATCCCCATGGCTCCACCCCAGCCGGGCAAGGTAGTTGCGCATCCCCGCTGCCGGGTAGCCCATTACCTGATATTCCTGCGCCCCCAAGGCCCCGTGACGTTTCGACAGCTTCTTGCCGTCCGCGCCGTGGATCAGCGGGATATGCGCCCAGACCGGCACGTCCCAACCCATCGCCTCATAGATCATCATCTGACGGGCGGCATTGTTGAGGTGATCGTCGCCGCGCACCACATGGGTCACGCCCATACCGTGATCGTCCACCACCACGGCGAGCATATAAACCGGCGTGCCGTCCGAGCGCAGCAGGATCATATCGTCAAGCTGATCGTTGCGGATGGTCACATCCCCCTGCACCTGATCGCGGATCACGGTGGTGCCTTCCAGCGGCGCTTTGATGCGGATCACGTAGGGCGCGTCGGGGTGGCTTGCCGGATCGGCGTCGCGCCAGGGCGAGCGGTAGAGCGTGCTGCGTCCCTCGGCGCGTGCGGCCTCGCGGAAGGCGGTGATCTCTTCTTGGCTGGCGAAGCATTTATAGGCTTTACCTGCTGCGAGCAGCTCATTCGCCACTTCGGCGTGGCGGGGGGCGTTTTCGAACTGGCTGACGATTTCGCCATCGTGATCTAGGCCCAGCCAGGACATGCCGGCGAGAATCGCTTTCGTCGCCTCTGGAGTGGACCGCGCGCGGTCGGTATCTTCGATGCGCAGCAGGAATTTACCCCCACGGCCACGGGCATAGAGCCAGTTAAATAGGGCGGTACGCGCCCCGCCGATGTGCAAGAACCCGGTAGGAGACGGGGCGAAACGGGTCACAACAGGGGCGTTCATGGCGGTGGGCCTTTCGGTCAGAGATATTGTGCTCGGAGCGGCGTTTACCGTTTGGTAACCCTACCGGTCCTAGGATTTGACGCCTGTCTACCCAGTGCGATCCGCGGGGGCAAGCATGGGCCTTTGGAACCAGTTCAGCGCCATAATGCTGCGCCAGCGGGGGCATCTGTTCGGCTGGGTGCCGGTGTGCCTCGCCTTGGGGATCGGATGGTATTTTTCGCTGGCGGCGGAGCCTTCGATACCATTGCTTTGGGCCACCGCACTCGCCGTTGCCGCGTTGGCGGTTGTGGCGCGGGCATTGCCTGAGGTTACCGCACCCTTCGCGGTCGGTTTGGCCCTGGTTCTGCTGGGATTGCTCCTCGCGGCGTTTCGGGCGCATTCGATGAGCGCCCCCGTGCTCGGCTGGCGCTACTACGGCGCTGTCGAAGGACGCGTCGTGGCGCTTGACCGCAGCCAATCGGATGCGCCGCGTATCACGCTTGATCAAGTCCGGTTGGAGCGGGTGCCGCCCGCGCGGACGCCGAGCCGGGTCAGGGTCTCGCTCCACTCGAAACTCCCCGGCGGGGTTGCGCCCAAGCCGGGCATGCAGGTGATGACTACCGCGCATCTGTCGCCGCCCGCGGGCCCGGTTGAGCCCGGCGGATTTGATTTTCAGCGCCACGCTTGGTTCGCGGGGCTGGGTGCGGTCGGTTATGCCCGGGTGCCGCTATTGGGGATCGCAGAACCAGCCGAAAGGGACCCCGATCTGGCCCTGTTTCGGCTGCGCATGGCCGCATCGGCACGGGTCCGCGCGCATCTGCCCGGAGACATTGGCGGTTTTGCCGCCGCCATCACCACCGGCGACCGCAGCGCCATTTCGCAAGCCGCGCTACAAAACCTGCGCAGCAGCAATCTGGCGCATCTATTGGCGATCTCGGGGCTGCACATGGGGCTGCTCAGCGCGGTCGTCTTTGGCGCGGCGCGGTTGATCTTTGCTTTGCATCCGGTCTCGGCCACTGGGTGGCCCAGCCGCAGCATCGCGGCGGCGGCTGCTCTTATCGCCGCCACCGGTTATCTCGCGCTCTCGGGCGGGAATGTCGCGACCGAGCGGGCCTATATTATGTGCGCCGTCGCATTATGCGCGCTGATGATCGGGCGGCGGGCGATTTCGTTGCGTGCCGTTGCCGTGGCGGGGATCATCGTGCTGATCCTGCGCCCCGAGGCGCTGATGGGGCCGGGGTTCCAGATGTCCTTCGCCGCGACCACAGCGCTTGTCGCTATCTTTGGCTGGATGCGCGACTTCGAGTGTGAGGTCATCCCCAAGCGCCTTCGCCCGGTCGCTGCTGTCGTGATCTCCTCAGCCGTTGCGGGTTTCGCCACCGCGCCGATCTCCGCCGCGCATTTCAACACGGTCGCACATTACGGGCTGGTGGCAAACCTGCTTTCGGTCCCCTTGATGGGCGTCTTGGTCATCCCCGCCGCCGTGCTGGCCGCCATCCTCGCGCCCATCGGAGGCGAGGGGCTCCCGCTTTGGGCAATGGGCCTCGGCCTGAGGTGGATACTATCGGTCGCGGATCTGGTGGCAAATCTGCCCGGCGCGCGCAGTTTCGTGCCGAGGCCGGGGGGATGGGTGCTGCCGCTTCTGTCGCTTGGATTTCTATGGCTCATCCTGTGGCAAGGCCGCATGCGCTGGTTGGGCGCGCCCGCGATGCTGTTGTCCTTCGCCCTTTGGCAGGGAGACACGCGCCCCGATGTGCTTGTCGCTGATACTGGGACGTTGGTGGGTGTAATGACCCCGGCGGGCAGGGCGCTCAGCAAAGAGAGGGGTGCTGGATTTGTTGCCCGCAATTGGTTGGAAAATGACGGCGACGGCGTCGATCAGGCCATGGCCGCCCAAAGGTGGGCCGCGCAAGAGGCTGGGATCATCCACCTTTCAGGAAAACGGGCCGTCGCCGCATTTACCGGCTGTCAGCCGGAAGATATCGTGGTGGCATCTGTCGAGATAAAGACCGCCCAGGCTTGGGGCTGCCCGATCTATGATCCCGTTCGCCTACGTGAAACCGGCGCACTGGCGCTAACCAAATCATCCCAGGGTTGGCAGATCACCACCGCTAGGGACCGTGCCGGCCTGCGTTTGTGGAACAGCAGGCCAAAGCGTCAGTAGGTGCGGATCAACCCCACCAGTCGACCCTGAACCTTAACCTTATCCGAAGGCAGTACGCGGGTTTCATAGGCCGCGTTCGCCGCTTCCAACGCGACCGAAGACCCCTGCCTACGGAAACGTTTCAGCGTCGCCTCTTGATCCTCGACCAGCGCGACCACGATATCACCGTTGTCGGCCACAGCTGTCTCCCGGATCACCACGATGTCGCCATCATTGATGCCCGCCTCAATCATCGAGTCGCCCCGTACTTCAAGCGCATAATGCTCGCCTTGACCGGCGATCATCCCACCCGGAACCGTGACGCTGTGCGAGACTTGTGAGATCGCCTCAATCGGAACACCGGCAGCGATCCGGCCCATGACCGGCACATCAAAGGCGTGTTGCGCCGTGACCGATTGTGCTGCGGGCGGCGGCGGGGTGTCGGGGCGATCTCCGTTAATCACGCGCGGGGCAAAACCGGGCGCACCGCCGAGGCTTTCCGGGAGTTTGACCACTTCGATCGCGCGGGCACGATGGGCAAGGCGCCGAATAAATCCGCGTTCTTCTAGTGCCGTGATCAAACGGTGAATGCCAGATTTTGACCGCAGATCGAGTGCCAATTTCATCTCATCAAAACTCGGCGGGACGCCGTCGCGCTGCACGCGCTGGTGAATGAAAGAAAGCAAATCGAGTTGTTTTTTGGTCAGCATCGCACGGCCCCTGAAGCTTTTATTGCTTTTGTTCTAGGGATGTTCTTGTTTTGTGTCAACCGCTGCGGGCGTTAAATCAAAATGTACTGCTGTATATCCCCGGTATTCCTTGCTGGATCCGCGGGCGGACGAACCATCAGAGCATCCGCCTGCGCCAAAACGGATAGAAGGGATGAATCCTGACGATCATCCGGATAAAGTGCTCCATCGCGAAGCTGAGCTCGCATATAGTGCGCTCGCGGTCCATTTGGGCCAATGCCGCGCCCGAGGGGCGCATCGCGCAAAGTGGCTTGTACGTCTTGCAACCCCAACATCCGCCGCAGCATCGGCAACACGAAGACCGCCCCGCAAACCATTGCTGAGACTGGGTTTCCCGGCAGACCGATCATTGCTGAAGCTCCGATTTTGCCTGCCATCAGGGGCTTGCCCGGGCGCATGGCGACCTTGTAAAAAGCCTGCTCCATGCCGAGCTCCGCCGCGACCGGCGCAATTAGGTCGTGATCGCCCACCGAAGCGCCGCCGATCGTGACAATAAGGTCCGCGCCGCGGGCCAAGGCGAAGGCTTGTTTGAGCGAGGCCGCCGTGTCGCGCGCGATGGGCAGCATACGCACCTCGGCGCCTGCACCCTCGAACATCGCGGCAAGGCCGTAGCTGTTGGAGGCGATGATTTGGTCAGGGCCAGGGCTCTCGCCAGGTTGCACCAATTCATCGCCTGTAGCGAGGATCGCGATGGCGGGTTTGCGGGTGACGGGCACTCTCGCCACGTTCATCGCGGCGAGCAACGCCACGTCCGCGGGGCGCAGAATGCGCGGAGCAGTGAGCTCTTCGCCTTGGGTGAAATCACCCCCCGCAGGGCGGATATTGTCTTTGTCATCAATGCGGTGGCCAAGGGTGATAAGGTTGCCGCGCCGGGTGACATCCTCTTGGATCACCACGAAATCAGCCCCATCGGGGATGGGTGCGCCAGTGAATATGCGGATGGCTTGCCCGGCGCGGAGCGTCCCCGTGTAGCCATGGCCGGCCGCGGCCTCGCCAACCTCCTTAAACATCGCGTCCGGCTCAACCTCAGCCCGGCGCAGTGCGTAGCCGTCCATAGAGGAGGCGGCAAAGGGCGGTTGGCTGCGCTGCGCCACCACGGGTTGTGACAAGACGCGGCCATTGGCAGCCCGCAGGGCGATTTCTTCAGTTTCTAGCGGGGTGACGAGGTCTAAAACAGCCTCCATTGCCGCTTCAACGCTGATCATATCGCCTCATAACGGCCTGATTTGCCACCGTCTTTCAATGTGACCCGCGTGCCACCAATTTCCATCGCCTTATCTACCGCTTTCGCCATGTCATAGACTGTGAGCGCGGTGACGGAGGCGGCGGTGAGAGCTTCCATCTCAACGCCCGTTTGACCGGTGGTCTTGACGGTGGCCGAGATCCGAATGCCCGGTAGGGTGGCGTCGGGCGTAAGATCAACGCTGACTTTGGTGATCGGCAAAGGGTGACAAAGCGGGATTAGATCCGCTGTGCGCTTGGCCGCCATGATCCCCGCAAGCCTTGCGACGCCCAGAACGTCACCTTTCTTGGCTCGTCCTTCGGTAATGATTTCAAGCGTTTCGGGTGCCATCTTGATGTAGCTTTCGGCTCTGGCCACGCGCGAGGTGACGGCCTTGTCTGAGACATCGACCATATGCGCGTCACCCTCGGCGTCAAAATGCGTCAGCGCCATTACATGCCCCCCGGGATGAGGGGGCTCGCCAGTAGATCGCGGGTGGCCTGTTCAACATCTTCTTGCCGCATGAGGCTTTCGCCGATCAAGAAACTGCGCGCGCCATAAACCGCCATATCGGCGAGGTCCGCAGGGGTGTAGAGGCCGGATTCGCAGACCAGCATCCGATCGGGCGGCACCGCTTCCGAAAGTTGACGTGTCACGTCAAGAGAGGTCTCGAAGGTATTGAGATTGCGGTTATTAATCCCAATCATCCGGCTGGTAAGTTTTTCGGCGCGGGCCAGTTCGGCGGCGTCATGCACTTCGATCAGCGCATCCATGCCCCAGTCCTGTGCGGCTTGCTCCAACTCAGCGGCCTGCGCATCGGACACAGACGCCATGATGATTAGAATGCAGTCCGCCCCAAGGCTGCGCGCTTCGGCAACTTGATAGGGGTCGTAAAGGAAATCCTTGCGCAGCACCGGAAGATCGCAGGCCGCGCGAGCCTCGACCAAGAACTCTTTCGCGCCTAGAAAACTGGGCGTATCGGTCAAAACCGATAGGCAGGTGGCGCCGCCTGCCGCATAGGCGCGGGCAAGGTCGGCGGGTTCGAAATCTTCGCGGATCAAACCTTTGGACGGGCTGGCTTTCTTGATCTCGGCGATCAGGCCATAGCCTTCGCGGGAGGCTTCGTGCAGGCGTTGCGCAAAGGGGCGCACGGGCGGTGCTGCACGGGCGGCGGCCTCCATGTCAGCCTGCGACTTTTCGGCCTTGGCAGCGGCGATTTCTTCCAGCTTATAGGCTTTGATTTTTTCCAGAATAGTGGCGGTCATGGCATCCTCACGGCTTTGTCCAATGTATGCCGGGCTTGCCTTGGCCCTGCAACCAGTCATTCACCCGGCTGAAGGGGCGCGAGCCAAAGAAGCCGCGGCGAGCGGAAAGCGGCGATGGGTGCGGTGTCTCGATCTTGAGGTTTTGCACCGGGTCAACCTGCGCCGCGGCCTTCTGCGCATGTGCGCCCCAAAGCAGATAGGCGCGGGGGCGATCCGAGAGGCGGGCGAGCACCTGAGCGGTCAGCGCTTGCCAGCCAAGTTTCGCATGTCCATTCGCACAGCCTGCCGGAACGGTTAGGACGTTGTTCAACAACAAGACGCCTTGATCGGCCCAGAACCGCAGATCGGGGTCTTCAGGCGGTGGACCAAGATCATCGTGTAACTCTTTGAAGATATTGGCAAGAGATCGTGGTATCGGGCGCACGTGAGGCTCGGCTGAGAAGGCATAGCCCTGCGCATGGCCGGGCGTGGGATAGGGGTCTTGGCCGAGGATCACCACCGCTACCGCTGCGGGTTGAAGGTGTTCAAGTGCCGCGAATATCTTGGGAGCCGGCGGCAAAATCTCACGCGGCTCGGCAGCTAGCTGTTCGGCGATACACGGCCAGTCCGCAGCGAAAAAGGCCAGTTCGGCCCATCCGCCAAGCGCGCTGAGGCTTGGTGGTGTCATTTCGACTGGCTGATGCGCGCCACTTTTTCGATCCGGTCACGCGCAGCACCGCTGTCGATGCTTTCACGAGCCATTTCGACGCCGGTTTTCAAATCGGGGGCCACATCCGCTACGACCAAGGCAGAGGCCGCGTTGAGCAACACAGCGTCGCGGTAACCCGATGGAACACCATCGAGCAGGGCATTGAAATGTTTGGTGTTCTCGGCAGGCTCACCCCCGGCGATGGCCTCGAACGGATGGACCGGCAGGCCCGCGTCTTCGGGGTGCAATTCGCGCAAGTTAACCACGCCGTCTTCCAGTGCGGCGACCCAGCTAACGCCGGTGATCGTCAGTTCATCCGTGCCGTCGGACCCGTGCACGAGCCACGCTTTTTCAGAGCCGAGCTGTTTCAGCGTCAGCGCCATCGGCTCGATCAGATCGCGGCTGTAGGCACCGGTAAGCTGGCGTTTGACCCCTGCGGGATTGGTGAGCGGGCCGAGGATGTTAAAGATCGTGCGGGTGCCAAGTTCTGATCTTGTGGGCATGACATGGGCGACGGCGGGGTGATGCATGGGGGCCATCATGAAACCGATGCCCGCCTCGGCCAATTCACGCTCGACCACCGCAGGGCCGACCATGACGTTGATGCCAAGCTGCGACAGCGCGTCGGAAGCGCCGGATTTCGAGCTGAGGTTGCGGTTGCCATGTTTTGCCACGATCGCCCCGGCACCCGCGGCCACAAAGGCGGCGGCGGTTGAGATGTTCAGCGTCCCCTTGCCATCGCCGCCCGTGCCGACGATGTCGATTGCCCCTTCGGGCGCGCGCACGGCGTTGCATTTGCTGCGCATGACCTGTGCGGCGGCGGCATATTCGGTGACCGTTTCGCCGCGCGTGCGCAGGGCCATGAGAAAGCCACCGATCTGGCTTGGCGTGGCTTCGCCTTCGAAGAGGATTTCAAAGGCCTCCACAGCTTGATCCGAGGTGAGCGGCCCGTTGGCAGCGGCGTCAAGCAAGGGTTTCAGCGCGCTACTCATGCCGGGACCTTCATCTCATTCAGGAAGTTTTGCAGCAGGGCGTGGCCATGCTCGGACCGGATCGATTCTGGATGGAATTGCACGCCGTGCATCGGCAGGTCGCGGTGTTGCAGACCCATGATCGTGCCGTCTTCGAGCGAGGCGGTGATCTCAAGGCACTCCGGCAGGCTTGCGCGTTCCACCACCAGCGAGTGATAGCGCGTGGCCCCGAAGGGCGAGGGCAGTCCGGCAAAGACACCGCGCCCCTCATGTTGCATCTGGCCCAGCTTGCCGTGCACGATTTCATCCGCGCGCACGACCTTGCCGCCAAAGGCTTGGCCCAGCGTTTGATGACCAAGGCAGACACCCAAGAGCGGCACCCGCGCTTCGGCAGCGGCATGGGTCAACCCTAGGCAAATTCCCGCTTGGTCAGGGTCACAGGGGCCGGGAGACAGCAAGATACCGGCGGGGTTCATGGACATCGCTTCATCTACGCTAAGCGCATCATTGCGGTGCACCTGCACATCCGCGCCGAGGCTGCCCAGGTAATGAACCAGATTATAGGTAAAGCTGTCGTAGTTATCGATGAGCAGCAGCACAGGCAGGCATTTCTTTGTATTAGGACTGGAGAAACCGCGCCGGAGCGCGGTATAGGTTTTGGCATACATGTTCAGGCTTGAACCCTATCGTCAAGAGTTTGGGGCAAGCCAATTGAGGGATCGCCGGGCTTTCTGGCCGTGGCGCAGACAGCAGGAGTAGCGCAGATGGCACGCGGAATTCTAAGCGGGCTGATTTGGGGCGGTGTGGCCAGCATTGGTGTCGCCGGTGCGGTGTCGCTCATGATGCCCTTGCCGCTGCCGCCGCAGGTGGGCGATGCGCCGGGCTCCGGTCCCGCGCCGGCGCGGGTGAATGTGACCGATGCAGGCGATCAGGGGCGCAGCCGCGATTCTGCGCCTGTGTTGAATGCTCCCGCGCCGCGTGCCGATGTGCCTGAGCAAGACAGCCTTGCCGCGCTCGACCCTGACACCCAGACCTCAGCCAGCTTGCCGGAGACGGGCGATGCCGAAGGGCTTAGCACCCCCGCAGCGCCAGAGGGCCAGACCCCGAGGTCTCCTGGTGCGGAAGAGCCAGTGCTGCCGAACCCACAAGCCATGGCGCCCGGCGTGCCGCAGCCTGTAGATGAGCTTTCGATCAGCACCGAACCTGCGCAGCCGCCCGCGCCGGATGTGGCCGATATCGAAGGCGCTTTTGACGCGCCGCAGGGCATGGAAGCGCCGGAGGTGGAGGAGGCCGATCCAATCACCTTGCCAGCGGAAGAGGTGTCGGTTGAAGAGGATGCTGTGGAGCCCGCTCCGCAGACGGATGTGGTCGAAACCGCACCTGCTGCTGACGCCGAAGCAGACACGCCCGAACCCACGGCGGACACTGAAATCGCCGCAGCAGACACCCCTGTGCCAGAAGATCTGGAGGCCGTAGAAGTCACGCCAGAACCCGCCGAAGCCGAGGGCGATAGCCGCCCGGCCATCGGTACACCGGCAGCTACGCTGACTGATCGCAACACGGGCGTTGTGATCAACCGCCCCGGCGCGACAGCCGTGGCAGAGCCCGGCGAGGCTGACGAGATCGTAGTTGAAGACCCGCGCCCCGTAATGGTCAATAGCCTCGCTGGTGAGCTGCCCGAGGGCAAGCCGCTGATGAGCGTGGTCTTGATCGACGATGGCACTTCGGTCACCGCGGGCAGCGCCGGGCTGGCCGCGCTGCGCAGCTTTCCCTATCCGCTGAGCTTTGCCGTCGACAGCACCCTGCCGGACGCGGCGGAGCGGGTGGAAACCTACCGCGAGGCCGGGTTTGAGGTCTTGGCGCTGGTCGATCTGCCGCAGGGCGCACAGCCAAGCGACGCCGAGACCGCCTTTGCCGCCACGCTCGACCGGATCGGGCCCGTGGTCGGTGTGCTGGAAGGGACCCAGAGCGGCTTTCAAGGCAGCCGGGCGCTGGCCGATCAAGTGACGGATATCCTTGCGCAGTCTGGCCACGGGCTGGTGACGCAGGACAAAGGGCTGAACACCATGCCGAAACTGGCGCGGAAGGCCGGGGTGCCTGCGGATCCGGTGTTTCGCGATTTCGACAGCAAGGACCAGACCGCACGGGTGATCCGCCGCTTCCTTGATCAAGCGGCGTTCAGGGCCGGGCAGGAGGGGGCGGTGATCATGCTGGGCCGTCTGCGGCCCGATACCATTTCGGCGCTGCTGCTTTGGGGCTTGCAGGACCGGGCCAGCGACGTGGCCTTGGTCCCGATCTCGGCAGTCTTGCTGCGCGAGGAGTGACCCCGCGCAGGTTTAGATGATCTCGTCTTCGTCAAACAGCGGATCTTCCTCCAACTGATTGACCAGATCGTCAACCGTGGCCTCTGCCGCACGGGGGCCAAGTTTGGCAAGGTGAAAGACCGCGTCGCCTTCGTTGACGATCGGCAGAATGGCACGCCCAATAAGAATGCCCGGCGCATCGGCCAGCAGTTCGGCCTCTTCTTTGCCAAAGGGGTCCGACACGATGGCAAGCAGATCGCCCTCGGCCACCGTCTCACCTTCGGCGCGGAAGGTGCGCAGCAGCCCTCCCGCAGGGGCGCGGAGCCAATGGGACGCGGTGCAGATATAGGGCGCGCTGCGGGCGCGGGCGATGCCCTTGGCGGGCAGCATGTCTTGGCCGCGCATGACCCGCAGGATCCCCGCAAGCCCCGCACGCACGGCCATCTCGTCAAAGCGCAGCCCTTCGCCCGCTTCATAAAGCAGGATCGGCGTGCCCTGTTTTGCCGCGACCGCGCGCAAAGAACCGTCCCGCAGGGGCGAGGTCAGCACCACCGGCGCGCCGAAATCCATCGCCATCTTTTGGGTTACCTTGTCAGCGGGCGAGACGCGCACCTGCGGCAGGTTCGTGCGGTGGATCGCCGCCGAATGCAGATCGACACCAAAGTCGCAGCGCAGCACCACCTCTTGCAGGAAAATATGCGCCAGCCGCGCGCCAAGGCTGCCCGAAGGCGAGCCGGGGAAACAGCGGTTTAGATCGCGCCGGTCCGGCAGATAGCGTGAGCGGTTCAGAAAGCCAAAGGAGTTCACCACCGGCACCACGATCAGTGTACCGCGCAGGGCGGAGAGCTGCGGCGCGCGCAGCAGTCGGCGCGTGATCTCAACGCCGATGACCTCATCCCCATGCACGGCGGCAGAGACGAACATCGTCGGCCCCGGACGCTTGCCGTGGTAAATCTCAAGCGACAGATGCACCGGCGTGTGATCCGGCAGAATCGAGACGGGTAGGTCGACCGCAAGGCTGCTGCCGGGGGCAACGGAATGCCCCGCAATCTGAAAGGGGGCACGGTTCGGCATGGTCAGCTGTTCCCTTTGCCGCCAAAGCGCGCGGCATCGGCTGCAGCCCGGCGGATTGCGCCGGATTTATGGACGGTTTCCATGAACTCGGCCTCTGGATCGCTGTCGTAAACGACGCCGCCGCCAGCTTGGATGTAGAGCGTTTCGTCCTTCACCACAGCCGTGCGCAAGGCGATGCACATATCCATGTCGCCGCCCGCGCTGAAGTAGCCCACGCCGCCGCCATAGACGCCGCGCTTCTCGGGTTCCAATTCGTCGATGATCTCCATCGCGCGGACCTTGGGCGCGCCCGAGACGGTGCCTGCGGGCATTCCGGCAAAGAATGCGTCGAGCGCATCTTTGCCCTCCTTCAACTCGCCTACCACGTTGGAGACGATGTGCATGACATGGCTGTAGCGTTCGACGATAAACTCTTCCGTCGGGCGCACGGTGCCGATCTTGGCAACCCGGCCCACATCGTTGCGGCCCAGATCGAGCAGCATCAGGTGTTCGGCCAGTTCTTTTGGATCGCTTAGCAGATCGGCCTCTAGCGCGCGGTCTTCCTCCGGCGTGGCACCGCGTTTGCGGGTGCCGGCGATGGGGCGAATGGTGACTTCGTTGCCAAAGACCCGCACGAGGATCTCTGGGCTTGCGCCGACCACATGGAAGCCGCCGAAGTTGAAATAGAACATGAAGGGCGAGGGGTTGGTGCGCCGCAGGCTACGGTAAAGCGCGAAGGGCGGCTGTGTGAACCCTTGCGCCCAACGCTGGCTCGGCACCACCTGAAAGATGTCGCCCGCCTTGATATAATCGCGCGCCTTTTCGACGGCGGCCTTGTACCCGTCGTGGGTAAAATTGCTCACCGACTCCGGCGCGTCTTCGGCCTCTCCCAAATCGCGGGAGGTCTGCGGCATGGCGCGTTCCAGATCGCGCACCGCGTCCATCACCCGCTCGGCGGCTTGGGCATAGGCGGCGCGCGCCGTCTGCCCCTCGGACACCCACGCGGGGGACACGATGGTGACTTCGCCCTTCACCCCATCCAACACGGCCACAACCGAGGGGCGCATCATCACCGCATCAGGCAGGCCCAGAGGGTCAGGATTCACATGGGGCAGATGTTCGACCAGCCGGATCATGTCATAGCCAAGGTAGCCAAAAAGACCGGCGGCGGCTTGGGGCAGATCATCGGGCAGGGTGATGCGCGATTCCGCGATGACATCGCGGAGACGGTCCAGCGGATCGCCGGGCATGTCCTCAAAGGCATCCGCATCATAGCGCGCCGCACGGTTCAGTGCTGCGGTCTCACCCCGGCAACGCCAGATCAGGTCGGGCTTCATGCCGATGATGGAATAGCGTCCGCGCACGTCACCGCCTGTGACAGACTCCAGCACAAAGGCATTCTCCGCCGCGCCGGTAAGTTTGAGCATCAGCGACACGGGCGTGTCGAGATCTGCGGCAAGGCGGGTGTAGACGATCTGGTTTTCGCCCGCTTCATAGGCGCGGGCGAAAGTGTCGAAATCCGGGGTCAGGGCCATCAAATTTGCCTATCAGGGAAAGTTCACATGCACAGCACTGACCGCGCGCTGGTCGATCTGGGGATCGGCATCGCGCATGACGGCATTGCTGTAGATATCGAAAAGACCTTGGGCCAGCGCCTGATCTAGCTGTTGCGACAGGCGGTCCATCAAAGCTTGGGTCTGATCGTCTTCGCCCGCGGGGGTCACGGCGTCAAGGCGCAGAACCACAACACTGTCCCCTGCGGGCAGGACCGCGACGCCACCCTCTTCGAGGTCAAAGACCTGATCCATGAAATCGTCGGGCGTGCCGTCGACATAGGAACTGCGGGTCATGCCTTCGCCAAGCTGCGGCGTGAGACCGGCGGCCTCAAAACCGTCGGCTTCGGCCAATGTGCCGGTCAGGCTCTCGGCCTTGGCAGTCAGGGCTTCCACGATCTGGGCATCGCGCCACGCGGTCTCAACCGCATCGCGGGCCTGCTCGAAAGGTTCGGGGCGCTCTGGCTTGGTCTCATCAAGGCGCATGGCGAAAACGCCGCCGTCTTCCAACTGGTCGATCTGCGGGAAGGCATCCGCGCTCAGGCTTGCTGCGGCTTCACGGAAGGCGCCATAGGCGGCGATGCCCTCGCTGCTTTCTTGGGTCCAGTCGATGGTGCCGAGGTTCATTTTGGTTTCCTCGGCCAGATCTTCAAGCGTGGCCCCTCCGGCGAGGCGGTCGTCGATTTCCTGTGCGCGGGCTTCGACAGCGCGGGTCGCGCGGGAAATGGCGAGGGTCTCTTCCAGCACCTCACGGGCCTCTTCGAAAGGTACGTTCTGCGCAGGCAGAACCGCGTTCACGCGGAAGAGCGCCGGCCCAAGCGAAGTGGGTAGAGGGCCAACGATGTCGCCGCTTTGCGCTCCAAACACCGCGTCACCTGCGGCGTCGAGATCGGATTTGGCCACATCGCCCATATCCACATCCGCCAGAGCCAAGCCGCGCTCTTCGACCAGCGCCTCAAAGGTGGTGCCGTCAACTTCGAGCGCTGCTGCGGCCTGCGTGGCGGCCTCTTCGTTGGCAAAGACCAAACGTTCAACCAAGCGACGCTCGGGCTGGTCGTATTCATCGCTGCGAGCGTCATATTCGGCGCGCAACTCTTCTTCGGGCACTTCAATCTCGTCCAGCAGGTCTTCGGGGCGGAGCCATGCATAGGTGATGCTTTTGCTGGCGGGCAGCATGAAATCATCGGTGTTGGCATCGGAATAGGCCTGAAGCTCTTCTTCTGTCGGCGCGGCCACGGGGGTGTCGAGGTCACTCTCGCTGAGGCGGGCCCAAGTAAAGCTACGCTGTTCGGCGACGTAGTCGACCAACGTGCGGGCATAGGTGTCGGGCATGGAGACACCGCCCAGAACCGCACGCTGCAACAGGCCGCGCGCAGCTTCTTCGCGGATCGAACGCTCGAACTCGGCCTCGCTCATGCCGCTTTGCTGAAGGGCGAAACGATAGCCTTCGCGGTCGAAGTTGCCATCGATCCCTTGGAACGCCGAGATAGCCACGATCTCATCGCGCAGGGTGGCATCGCCGATGGAGAGGCCCATTTCATCGGCTTCGTGATCCAGCGCGCGGTTCCGGACGATCCGTTGCAGAACGGCGCGGTCCAGACCCATCTCTTGGGCGCGGGCAAAGGACAGGCTCTCGCCGGTTTGTGCTTCAATCGCGCGGATTTCCTGCTGCAATTGGCGGGCGTATTGATCGACCGAGATCGACTTGTCCCCGACACTGCCGATGCTGCGCAGATTGCCGCTGAGGTTGATCGCACCAAAGCCGCCAAGACCCAAGATCAAAAGGGCCATCAAGGCCCAGACGGCGGTTTTCGAAAAGCTGAAGCCTTTTTTGGCCATGACACGGTCCCTCGTTAATTTCGGACCTGTCTATGCGTTGCGTGGCAGGGCTGCAAGCCTGTCGAAAAGCACTTCGAGACCGGCGGTGTCGAGGTTTGCAAAGGCGATGCGCAACTGGCTTTCGCCGCGCGCGTCTCCCTCGGGCTGGAACATCGTGCCGGGCAGGCAGAGCACGCCTGCATCGCGCACCAATTGCGGGGCCAGTTCTGCCGAGGAGAGGTTAAAGGGATGTCGCAGATAGGCGAAATAGCCGCCCAGCCCGAGCAATTCCCACCCCAGCGGCTCGATCTTGGGCATCAGCGCAGCAATCGCGGCGCGGCGCGCAAGGATTTCTTCGCGTTCATCTGCCAGCCACGGGCCAAGGTTCTGCATCCCCCAGAGCGCGCCGTGTTGGCCGATCTGCGCCGGGCAAATGGCCACGGTATCGAGAAACTTCTCAACTTCCGCCAGCCGCGCCGTGCTGGCGATCAGCGCGCCGACGCGGTGGCCGGTCAGGCGGTAGGCTTTGGAAAAGGAATAGAGGTGGATCAGCGTGTCGTGCCAATCGGGGTCACTGAACAGCGCATGCGGCGCGCCGGGGCGGCTGTGAAAATCGCGGTAGGTCTCGTCGAGGATCAGCGCGATGCCGTGACGGCGGGCGAGGTCAAAGAATTCCTGCACGAGGGCGGCGGGATACTCCACGCCGCCGGGGTTGTTCGGCGTGACCAGCGCGATGGCGCGGGTACGCGGGGTGATGGCGGCTGCGGCCTTGTCGGGGTCGGGCAGCATGTCGGCTTCGACAGGCAGCGGCACGGCGGTGACACCGCTCATGTCGAGCCACATTTTGTGGTTGAAGTACCAAGGCGTCGGGATGATCACCTCATCGCCTTCGCCGCAGAGTGTGGCAATGGCGGCGGCAAAGGCTTGGTTGCACCCCGAGGTGATGCAGACCTGTTCGTCGGTCACCACGCCCGCGTATTTCTCTGCCGTCTGCCGCGCCAGTTCGGCGCGCAGTTCCGGCAGGCCCAGCACGGGTCCATAGAGATGCGCCTCATCGTTGTTCAGCGTGACCTCGGCCATCGCCCGGCGCAGCCCCTCGGGGGGCGGATCGACGGGGGCGGCTTGGCTTACGTTGATCAGCGGACGGTCATCGGTGAATGTCACGCCATCCAGCCAGCGCCGCGCCTCCATCACCGGAGGGAAGAAAGTGGTGGCGGTGCGCGGAAGCGTCATGGGTGTATCCGGTCAGATAGGGGCAGGGCAGGTGGCGCGGGGCCGGTCAGTCCTTGCCGCGGTAGGGCTCGACATATTGCAGGGCCATGTCCCACGGAAAGAAGATCCATGTGTCCTGGCTCACGCCGGTGATGAATGTATCGACCTGCGGCTCGCCCTCGGGCTTGGCATAGACGGTGGCGAAATGGGCGTTGGGATAAAGCTCGCGCACCAGTTCAATGGTCTTGCCACTGTCGACCAGATCATCGACGATTAAAATGCCGGTGCCATCGCCCATCATCTCGGCGTCAGGGGATTTCAGCACCTTGGCCTCGCGGCGCTGGTCGGCGGCGCCGCCGCCCGAATGGTAGGACATGACCGAGATCGTATCGACGGTACGGATGTCGAGTTCCCGCGCAACGATCATCGCGGGGGCCATGCCACCGCGGGTGATCGCCACCACGGCACGCCACGCGCCATCGTCGGGACCAAGCCCATCGAGCCGCCACGCCAGCGCACGGCTGTCACGGTGGATCTGATCCCAGGAGATGTGAAAGCCCTTTTCATGGGGCAGGCGCGAGGCGTCCTTGGATTTGGTCATGATGGTCCTTTGCAGCAGCTAGCGCGGGCACCCGCGCAAATTAATTTGGGCGGCTTATTCCTTGGACATGTCGGGCGCGTCAACCGCCTTCATGCCGACAACGTGATAGCCCGCGTCGACATGCAAGTTCTCACCCGTGGTGCCGCTGCCCAGATCCGACAGCAGGAAGAGGGCGGCCTTGCCGACATCCTCGGTCGTGACATTGCGGCGCAGGGGGGAGTTGTACTCGTTCCATTTCATGATGTAGCGGAAATCACCGATGCCGGAGGCCGCCAGCGTCTTAATCGGCCCGGCAGAGATCGCGTTGACGCGGATGCCGTCCTTGCCAAGGTCTTCTGCCAAGTATTTGACCGACGCCTCAAGTGCGGCCTTGGCCACACCCATCACATTATAATGAGGCATCACCTTTTCGGCACCGTAGTAGGTCAGCGTCAGGGCGCTGGCACCGGGCGACATCATCTTTTCCGCACGCTGCATCACCGCAGTGAAGGAATAGACCGAAATATCCATCGAAATGGCGAAGTTGCCGCGGCTGGTGTCGACATAACGGCCCCGAAGTTCCCCCTTGTCGGAAAACCCGATGGCGTGAACGATGAAATCAAGCCCGTCCCAGCGTTCTTTCAGCCCATCAAACATCGCGTCGATCGACGCCTCATCGCCCACGTCGCAGGGCAGAACGATGTCGCTGCCAAGCTGCTCGGCCAAAGGCCCCACACGTTTCTTGAGCGCATCACCTTGGTAGGAAAAGGCAAGTTCCGCCCCTGCATCGGCCAGCGTTTTGGCCACGCCCCATGCGATGGATTTGTCATTCGCCAGACCCATGATGAGCCCGCGCTTGCCCCGCATCAATTCGTTTCCCATTCCGCCGCCTTGTCTATGTTCCGTTTAGGTTGTCTTGGTCTAGGCGATTGCAGCGCGGCCATCAAGCCTGCACAGGCGGCTTTACCCCCGTGATTTGCCATAAGATCGGCGGCTAACTGACGGAAATCGGGTAAGGTTGTCCTTTGAGTTGCCCATTGTTAACTATTGCCTTAGCGATTAACTCAGACACCGGCGAAGAACCGGTGACGGGCTCGAACACTCTAAAAGGGGATGCCGAATGGAAACGCGAACTGGTATATTTGCGGGGGATGATCCCTTTGCGATTGCGCAGCGTTGGCTTTCCGAAGCAGAGGCGAGTGAGCCGAATGACCCCAACGCCATCGCGCTGAGCACGGTAGATTCGCAAGGGCTGCCAAACGCCCGCATGGTGCTGTTGAAAGAGATCGAACCGGACGCCTTTGTCTTTTACACCAATTACGAGAGCCAAAAGGCCCAAGAACTGGATGGCGCGGGCAAGGCGGCTTTTGTCATGCATTGGAAATCATTGCGCCGTCAGGTGCGGGTGCGCGGGTTGATCAGCCGCGAAGACGGGCCAAAGGCCGATGACTACTACGCATCGCGCTCGCTCAAGAGCCGTTTGGGGGCTTGGGCCTCGCGCCAATCGCAGCCTCTGTCGGGGCGCGGGGCGTTGATGGCCGAAGTCGCCAAGGTGACCGCACAGCAGGGGGTGAACCCCAAACGTCCGCCGTTCTGGGGCGGCTACCGGATCACCCCGCTGGAAATCGAATTCTGGGCAGATGGCGAATTCCGCTTGCATGACCGTTTTCAATGGCGCCGCGCGGATGCCGCAGCGCCTTGGGCCGTCACACGGCTCAATCCTTGATAGGACGGCACGGATTAGCGATGAAAGATGTGTCTGATACCCAATCGGCAGAAACGCCGGGGCTAAACGATCCCCTTGAGGGCGTGGTCAAATGGTTCGATCCGCTCAAAGGCTTCGGCTTTGTCGTGGCCGATGCGGGCGGGGCCGACATATTATTGCACGTCAATGTCCTGCGCAATTTCGGCCAAAGCTCTGTCGCTGATGGGGCGCGGGTGACGGTGCGGGTGCAGCAGACCGATCGCGGCGCGCAGGCGGTCGAGGTGCTCGCCGTCACGCCCCCCAGTGAGCCGCCCGCCGCCGTGGTCGAATTCGCAGGATTTGATCCCGATCAACTTGCCGCCGCCGAGTTCGAGCCCGCCCGTGTGAAATGGTTCGACAAGGCCAAGGGTTTTGGGTTTGCAAATGTCTTTGGCTGCGCGGAAGATGTGTTTCTGCATATCGATGTACTGCGCCAATCCGGACTTTGTGATTTGCAACCGGGCGAAGCGCTTGCCATGCGGGTGATTGTTGGCGATCGGGGCCATCTGGCGGCGGAGGTAAGTTCATGGGACGCGGTGATAGACGGCTGAAGGTACAACATCTGACAGGGCATATTGCAGGGGCGGCGCTAGCCAGCCTGCTGCTGACCGGTGCGGCGCTGGCCGAGGTCTGTCGCGCCGATAGCGTGAGCCTGCGGGGCGACTGGGGCAAGGCGCGGTTCTCCGTCGAAGTGGCGGATGACACGGCGGAGCGGGCCAAGGGACTGATGCACCGACGCTCTCTGCCGCTGAGTGCGGGGATGCTCTTTATCTATGAAACGCCGCAACCGCTGAGCTTTTGGATGCGCAACACGCTGATCCCGCTCGACCTGCTGTTCATCGACGAGAGAGGCGTGGTGCAGAAAATTCACCACTCCGCCAAACCGCTGGATGAGACACCGATTCTGGGCGGGGATGATCTGCTGTCGGTCTTGGAGATTAATGGCGGTCTGGCGAAACGTCTGGGCATCACCGAAGGCAGCGAAATCCGCCATCCGGCCTTTGCTGGGAACACCCCGGCCTGGCCTTGCTAAAGACTTCGTCGTTTTTCTGAGTTTAAGGTCAATCGGGGCTTTTCAATCGGCGGGCTTATGGCTAAAGAAGCCCCAGTCGGAGCGTGGCGCAGCCTGGTAGCGCACCTGTTTTGGGTACAGGGGGTCGGAGGTTCGAATCCTCTCGCTCCGACCACTTTCTTCCAGCCTTGAGATTATCTCAGTCCTTAGCGATCTAGGGGCTGTATCGGCTGGAATATTTCCATTCTGCACAAGATATAGTGTCTGCCGCCTGTGCTTTGGCAGATTTACGCCAATGCCTGCGAAGACCGTGATGATTCTGTCGCGGTTTTGCATTGAGCTGACGGGCAGGGGCGCTGGACCCCTTCCGCGGCGATATGTGGCCAGCTTCGGCGGGCCTGATGCTCTCTCGGGCGTCTCGGCCTGTGGATGAATTCGACCGATCCCTCAAGCACCGCCCCTAACTCTGCCGGGGCAATGGATTATTTGGAATTCAACGCTGCACCGGGCTTGCGGGTATCTTTGGGGATATCCTGAGGCTGAATCACTTCGCGCGCGGATGGCGCAAATGGGGGCGCATCGGTCAACTGTCTTGCCGGAAATAAAACGTAAAAAAACCGTTGACCGATTAGGTCTATCTACGTCAGTTTGTGGGGGTCAAGTAGAGCGCCACAAGATGTTGTGTGTAACGCGGCCGGCGCTTTGGCAGTGGGGACAGAATACAAGCACCAGTGTTTCAATGGGAATCCAGCCGCCCGCGTCAGCAGGTGGCACGGCGAAGCTCTGTCCAACCTGTCAACAAACAGGGGGAGACGGTCTGCTTAGAGCGGGTCGGCTTAGGATTTTAAAAGTTTAGAAAAGGGCAGCGACGATGAAGATTGAACGGAATTTCACCAAAGCCGGGCAGGACGCCTATGCGGATTTGGACTTTGTCACCACGGTGTCAGAGATCCGCAACCCTGACGGTTCGGTGGTGTTCAAGCTCGACAACGTCGAAGTCCCGAAATCCTGGAGTCAGGTCGCAAGCGACGTGATCGCGCAGAAGTATTTCCGCAAGGCGGGCGTGCCAAGCGCCACGCGCCGCGTCAAAGAAAAGGGCGTGCCGGAGTTTCTCTGGCGGTCGGTCCCCGCCGAGGGCGCCGAGATGGGGGGGGAAACCTCCTCCAAGCAGGTCTTTGACCGTCTGGCGGGCGCTTGGGCCTATTGGGGATGGAAGGGTGGCTATTTCTCGACCGAAGAGGACGCCCGCGCCTATTACGACGAAATGCGCCACATGTTGGCCAGCCAGCGCGCGGCCCCCAATAGCCCGCAATGGTTTAACACCGGGTTGCATTGGGCCTACGGCATCGATGGCCCGGCGCAGGGGCATTACTACGTCGACTTTAAAACCAGGAAACTGACCCGTTCGAAGTCTTCCTATGAGCACCCGCAGCCCCATGCCTGCTTTATCCAGTCGGTTGCCGACGATCTGGTAGGCGACGGCGGTATCATGGACCTCTGGGTCCGTGAAGCGCGGCTTTTCAAATACGGTTCAGGCACGGGCACCAACTTTTCATCGCTCCGCGGAGAGGGCGAGAAGCTGTCGGGCGGCGGCAAGTCGTCGGGTTTGATGGGGTTCCTCAAGATCGGGGACCGCGCCGCAGGCGCCATCAAATCCGGCGGCACCACCCGTCGCGCGGCGAAGATGGTGATCGTCGACGCCGACCACCCCGATATCGAAGATTTCATCAACTGGAAGGTGCTCGAAGAGCAAAAGGTGGCGAGCATCGTCGCTGGCTCCAAAATGCATGAGCAGAAGCTGAACCTGTTGTTCGACGCGATCAAGGCCTGGGACGGCGCCGAGGCGGATGCCTACGACCCGGCTAAGAACGACCAGCTGAAGGCCGCGATCCGCGAGGCCAAGAAGGTCGCGATCCCCGAGACCTACGTCAAGCGCGTGCTGGATTATGCCAAACAGGGCCACACCGGCATCGAATTCCCGACCTATGACACTGATTGGGACTCTGAGGCCTACAACTCGGTCTCGGGCCAGAACTCCAACAACTCGATCCGGGTCACCAACGCCTTCCTCAAGGCGGTGGAAAAGGACGCCGATTGGGAATTGATCAGCCGCACCGAGAACCGTGTGGTGAAAACCATCCGGGCCCGCGATCTTTGGGATCAGGTCGGCCATGCCGCATGGGCCTGCGCCGATCCGGGGATCCAGTACCACGACACGGTGAACGACTGGCACACTTGCCCCGAAGACGGTGCGATCCGCGGCTCGAACCCCTGTTCGGAATACATGTTCCTTGATGACACGGCCTGCAACTTGGCGTCGATGAACCTGCTGACCTTCCTCAAGGACGGCGTTTTTCAGGTCGAGGATTACATGCATGCCTCGCGTCTGTGGACCGTGACGCTTGAGATCAGCGTGATGATGGCGCAGTTCCCCTCCAAAGAAATCGCGCAGCGGTCTTATGACTTCCGCACGCTGGGGCTTGGCTATGCGAACATCGGCGGGCTGCTGATGAACATGGGCTATTCCTACGACAGTGACGAGGGCCGTGCCCTTGGCGGGGCGTTGACCGCGATCATGACCGGCGTGGCCTATGCAACGTCGGCGGAAATGGCGGGCGAACTGGGGGCCTTTCCGGGCTATGCCAAGAATGCTGAGCATATGCTGCGCGTCATCCGCAACCACCGCACCGCCGCCTATGGCAAGGCGGATGGCTATGAGCAGCTTTCGGTCACGCCAGTACCGCTGGATCATGGCAATTGCCCACAGGCTGGGTTGGTCGACATCGCCAAATCCTGCTGGGACGAGGCGCTGAAACTGGGTGAGGTGCATGGCTACCGCAACGCCCAGACCTCTGTCATCGCGCCCACGGGCACCATCGGTCTTGTGATGGACTGCGACACCACGGGGATTGAGCCTGACTTCGCGCTGGTGAAGTTCAAGAAACTCGCCGGGGGCGGGTACTTTAAGATCATCAACCAATCCGTGCCCGCAGCGCTTGAGAAACTCGGCTACGGGTCGGCCCAGATCGAAGAGATCGTCAGCTACGCCGTGGGCCACGGCACCATCGGCAACGCGCCTGCGATCAACCATACCACGCTGGCGGGCCACGGCTTTGGCGCGAATGAGTTGGCCAAGGTGGATGCCGCGCTGAAGCAGGCGTTTGATATCCGTTTCGTGTTCAACCAATGGACGCTGGGCGAGGCGTTCTGCACGCAGGTGCTGAACGACCCGACCTTCGATCTGCTCCGCTCCCTCGGTTTCAGCAAGGCGGATATCGAAGCGGCCAATGACCACGTCTGCGGCACCATGACGCTGGAAGGCGCGCCGCACCTCAAGGCCGAGCATTACGGCATCTTCGATTGTGCCAACCCCTGCGGCAAGAAGGGCAAACGCTATCTGTCGGTCAACAGCCACATCCATATGATGGCGGCGGCTCAGAGCTTCATCTCGGGGGCGATCTCCAAGACGATCAACATGCCGAATGACGCCACCATCGAGGACTGCCAAAAGGCCTATGAGCTAAGCTGGTCCTTGGGGATCAAAGCCAATGCGCTTTACCGCGACGGTTCAAAGCTGAGCCAGCCGCTGGCTGCCGCGCTGGTCGAAGACGACGACGACGCCGCCGAGACGCTGGAAAGCGGCAACGCGCATGAGAAAGCCGCCGTGTTGGCCGAGAAGATCGTCGAAAAGGTGATCGTCAAAGAGATCATCAAATCGCACCGCGAGAAGATGCCGCAGCGCCGCAAGGGCTATACCCAGAAGGCGAATGTCGGCGGGCATAAGGTCTATCTGCGCACCGGCGAATACGAAGACGGCAAGCTGGGTGAAATCTTCATCGACATGCACAAGGAAGGCGCGGGTTTCCGGGCGATGATGAACAACTTCGCCATCGCGGTTTCCGTGGGCCTGCAATACGGCGTGCCGCTGGAGGAGTTCGTCGACGCCTTCACCTTCACCAAATTCGAGCCCGCGGGCATGGTGCAGGGCAACGACAGCATCAAACAGGCGACCTCGATCCTTGACTATGTGTTCCGCGAACTCGCCGTGTCCTACCTCGACCGGACCGATCTGGCGCATGTGAAGCCTGAAGGCGCGACCTTTGACGATCTGGGCCGGGGTGAGGAAGAGAACCTGGGCAATGTGAGCGAGTTGAGTGAGAAGGCGGCGAATAAATCGCTTGAGGTGCTCAAGCAAATCAGCTCGTCCGGGTATCTGCGCAACCGCCTGCCGCAAGATCTTGTGGTGCTGCAAGGCGGGCAAAGCGCGGACACAGATGCGGGCCTGCAGGGCCTCGCGCCACAGATCAGCGGCAGCGGTGACATAGCCTTGGCGGTAAAATCCTCCTCTGCCGTCAGTTCCGGCGCGGTGAGCCTTGATGCGCGCGCCAAGGCCAAGATGCAGGGCTACGAAGGCGAAGCCTGCGGCGAATGCGGCAACTATACGCTGGTTCGCAACGGCACCTGCATGAAGTGCAACACCTGCGGCGGCACCAGCGGCTGTAGCTAAACGGGGTTGTGGCGGCCATTTGCGAGGGTCTTAAGGCCTGAGGCCGCCTAAGTGCTCGCAATTCAAAAAGTCAAAGCTTCAGGTCCATTGGGTCTGGAGCTTTATTTATGTCGGGGTGCTGTACCCACTGGTTCAGACGTTTTGCGCTTTCCGATGTCGAAGATACGAAATCACGTGGCGGTCTCACTGATCGCGGTCTGCAGAGGCGCTGCGCGACGCCGAAAACACCCTGTGTGAACCAGACTTCCGCTTGTTCTTGGGGGCACCGGTTCGATGCGCCCCCGCCCGAATAGCGAAGACGCAGGCTGCCACCACGCAAGAGCCCAGCCGCTTTCACCGCCCATCCAGCCTCAGTCATGAAATCTTTCACTGCCCGCGCCCGGGCGCAAACGCCGCTACCAGAGTGGTGTAGCTTCACAACACGGTGCTATACTTGACTATTTTAATAGGATTAATATCTTTACTTACTAAAATACTCAGATTAAGCGGTGGCCCATTCAAATAGCCAGCCGTTGGAAGCGCGGTCAGCAAGAAAAAATCTTCTCCGCGAGGGACTTATGCGCCGTACCAACGACACCCAAAACTGCACAGACAAAATTCACCGGCATTCTCAGCTGGTGTTCGGGGGCTTCGGAGCCTCCTTGGCCATGGCTTGCATGGCCACACCCGGCGCCGCGCAGGATAGTGATCTGATCATCCTGCCGACAGTCGAAGTCGAGACGACCGAAGAACCGACCCCCCAGCCGGCGGCAAAGCCTGCGCCGCGCGCCACTCAGCCAGCGCCACGCCGAGCGGCCCAGCCGCGTGCCGCGGAACCCACGGTCTGCACAGCTGCATTGGCGGGCACCCCCGTCTGCGCAGCCGAAGAAGCCGCGGAACGCCAAGCGCAGGAACTGGCCGATGCGCAGGCCCGCGCTGCCGCAAAAGCGGCGGCAGGTGGCAGTTCTTACGTTGATCAAGACGCCCCATTCAAAGCCAATACGCTTGCCAACAGTCGGATGCCCGGCCCGCTGAAAGACAATCCGCGCACGGTGACAGCGATCACCCAAGAGGTCTTGGAAACCACCGGCACAACCAGCGTGCGTGAGTTGGCGCGGTCGACACCGGGCATTTCGCTTGGCTTCGGCGAGGGCGGGAACTCCTTTGGGGACAACATCTATATCCGCGGGTTCAAAGCCAATAACGACACCTATACCGATGGCATCCGCAGCCCCGGCACCGGTGTCGCCGAGACGTTCAGCACCGAGCAGGTCGAAGTCACCAAGGGCCCGGCGGGCACAGTCGGCGGGCGCGGGACCACGGGCGGCGCGATCGATGTGATCTCCAAAAGCCCGCAGGATGTTGATTTCACCAAAACGGTGACCACTGTCACCGACGCGACCACCCTGCGCCAGACCATCGACACCAACAAGGTCATCAACGACCGTCTGCAACTGCGTTTCAACGGAATGCTGCAAGATGGCGAAGTGGCCGGGCGCGATGAGATCACCGATGACCGCCGGGGTGCTGCACTGGCGCTGAAATTCGCGGCGACCGATGCGCTGACCTTGGAAGGCAACCTGAGCTACACCAAGATCGAGCAGACGCCCGATTGGGGGGTGCCCTACGTCAACAACGAAGACCTGGGCCTGGTCGGTCCGGTCACGGAATACGGCATCGACCGGGATACTTTCTACGGGGTGCCGGGCCGCGATTTCCAGACTGTCGAAGAGACGGTGGCCACGGCCAAGGCAAACTATGCCTTTGACAACGGCATGACGCTGACCAACACATTCCGTGCGGCACGGTCGACCAACGACTATGTTTTGACAGCACCCAGCAGCCTGATCGACAATGACTCCACCAATCCCGAGGATTGGGACGTCGGGCTCAGCTTCAAAAGCTGGAACCAGCAAACCGATGTGCTTGCCAATGTTCTGGAACTGAGCGGGGCCGCCCAATTCGCCGGCGCGTCGCATTCTTATGTGCTCGGTCTTGCCACCTCGCGCGAAGAGATTGAGAAGTTGAGCTACTCGAACCTTTCCAGCGAGGATTATGAGCCACCGGCTGGCCAACGCGGCTGCACCGTCAGCGCCGTAAATCCCGATCCTATCGGGGAAGGCTGCTGGAGCGGCGAAGAACCCGTATTGGGAACGGACCTTACGGAAACGACGGTCAAGACCACCTCCCTCTATGCGCTGGATACCGTGACCCTGTCGAACCGCCTGAAGGTCAACGGCGGGCTGCGGGTGGACATGTATGACATCTCTCGTAGTGGCGGCACCGGCGAGGATGCCTATGAGCTGTCGCGCGATGATGTCATGCTGAACTGGAACTTGGGGGCGACCTATGCCTTTACTGACCGTCTAAACATCTATGCAGCGGCGGCCACTTCGACCAACCCTGCGGGGCAGGAACTGGAAGCGGGCGGCGGTTTTTTCGGCGGGCTGGATGATAACGGGTCAGGGCTTGCACCCGAAGAGAATACCTCGCTGGAAATCGGTGCGAAATACAGCTTCACGCCGAACCTTCTGTTCACCGCGGCGCTCTATCAAACCACCAAAGACCAAGCGCGTGAGGATATCGGGCCACGCGGTGCGACCGTCACCTCCGACACGCTGAAGTACCGCATGCGGGGTCTTGAACTCGGCGTTGCGGGCAAGGTGACCGAACGGCTGAGCCTTTTCGGCGGCGCCAACTTCATGGACAGCGAAGTCTTGCGCAGTGCCGACAGCGACAACATCGGTCTGTCGGTGGCAAATGTCGCACATGAGCAGTTGAACTTGTTGGCCACCTATCAGGTGACGGACCGTTTGATGCTCGGCGGGCGGGTGAACTATCAAGGTGCGATTGATCTGGGCAGCGTGGCCGCCAATGGCCGGTCCATTCCCGACGCATTTACCTTTGACTTGCTGGGTGAATACGAAGTCGCCGACAACACCATGTTGAAGATGGCCGTCACCAATGTCGCGGATGAAACGGTCTACGACGCTGCCTACCGTTCGGGCACGCCATTCACCTATGTCGCGCCGGGCCGTGAAGTTTCCTTCTCTCTGGAAATGAAGTTCTAAACCGCAGCCATCAAGGCGGGCAGCCCTTCTGGGGTTGCCCGCTGACAGCAAGAGGTATGATATGCTGATCACGATCCCTTCGATCCTGAGCAAAGACGACGTCAAACAGGTCCGCGCGCATCTTGATGCAGCTGATTGGGAGGACGGAGCCAAGACCGCAGGCGCGCAATCACGGGAGGTCAAACGCAATCAACAATTGCCGTCAACCTCGGACACGGCGCAGACATTGGGCAAGTTCATCTTGCAAAAGCTAACCAGTGATCCGCTGTTTCTGTCTGCCGCGCTGCCCGCAAAAATCCTGCCGCCGATGTTCAACAAATACGCGCAGGCCGAAACCTTTGGGGCGCATATCGACAATGCCCTTCGGGTGAACCCGCTGACCCAGGAACGACTACGCACCGATCTGTCGATGACGCTATTTCTCAGCGAGCCAGAAGACTACGACGGCGGCGAATTGGTGATCGAGGATCACTATGGCCGCCAGACCGTGAAACTGCCTGCGGGGGATATGATCCTCTATCCGGCCACCAGCCTGCATGAGGTCACCCCCGTGACCCGAGGGGTGCGTGTGTCGTCGTTTTTCTGGCTGCAAAGCATGATCCGCTCTGACGCGAACCGCCGCATCCTGTTCGATCTGGATCAATCCATTCAGGCGCTCAGCGACAGCATCGGGGCAAATGATTCAGAAACGGTGCGTCTGACTGGCATCTATCACAACCTTATTCGCACATGGGCCGAGACTTAAACGATGAAGCTTTCTCTGGTTTTTCCCGCTGCTGTCTTTTGTATCGCCGCAGCCCCCGCCGCCGCTTTCGATCTTGAGACGGTAACCACGCTCCTTGAGCAGGCCGAGCATGACGAGATGTCACCCCTTGGCATGTTCATGGCGGCCGATTGGGTTGTCAAAGGCGTCATGCTGTCGCTGCTCTTTGCCTCAGCTCTGGTCTGGGTGATCTTTGTCGCACGGGTGATGATCCTGCGATGGGAACGCGGCGTGCTGCGCCGCCGGTATCGCGATCTGGACAAGGCAGGCTCGCTGGTTGCGGCGCGTGCGCGTTTCGCCAAACGCAAAGGCGTCATGGGGCAGATGGTGCGCGCAGCCGAGCGTGAGCGCGCAGCCTCGGGCACGAGTGCCGGGATGAAGACGGGGATCAAGGCCGGGATCAAGGAGCGCGTGGGGTCGGAAATCGCGCGGATTGAGGCCGGGGCCGCCCGGCGCATGGGGCTGGGGGCAGGGGTCTTGGCCAATGTCGGCTCGGTTGCACCCTTTGTTGGGCTGTTCGGCACCGTTTGGGGGATCATGAACAGCTTCATCTCGATCTCAGAAAGCAACACCACCAATCTGGCCATCGTCGCGCCGGGCATTGCCGAGGCGTTGTTGGCCACGGCCATCGGCCTTGTCGCGGCGATCCCTGCGGTGATTTTCTACAACATCCTCGCGCGGGGCTTGGGGGGCTATAAGGTGATGCTGGCCGATGCGGGCGCGCTGGTCGAGCGGACCTTGTCGCGCGATCTGGACCTTGCCGATGATGAGATGGCAGGGGCACGACCCGCCTACCATCTGGGGTCCGTTTCAGCCCCGGCGGCGGAGTAGGCGGCGTGGGTGCGCGGCTGCGCGGTGACGACGATGGCGATCTCAGCGAAAACAGCGAGATCAACGTCACCCCCTTTATCGATGTCATGTTGGTTCTGCTGATCATCTTCATGATCGCGGCCCCGCTGTCGACGGTCGACATCCCGGTGGAACTGCCCGTAGCGGTCGCCGAAGCCCCGGAGCGCCCCGCCGAGCCGGTTTTCATCACCATCACTGAAGACCTCGCCCTTTCAGTGGGCGAGACGGCCACGACGCACGACAGGCTTTATATCGACGTCGGCATCGCTACCTTGCAAAAACGCGACACGCGGATCTTCATCCGCGCAGATAAATCGGTGCCCTATGGTGAATTCATGCGGGTGATGAACATCCTGCGCGCAGACGGGTTTCTGAAAGTCGGGCTGGTCGGACTGGATGAAAATGTAGAAGAGGCAGCCACACCACAGCCGGAGGCGGCGCAGTGAGCCTGACCTACGCCTCGCGCAGCGTCAGGCCCGTTTTCTGGGGCGTCGCGATCGCCCTAAGCGGTGCGCTGCATGCAGGGCTTCCCGTCTTGCTGCTGGATCAGCCCCCCGCCGCAGAACCCGCCGAGCCCAAGACAGAGGGGATTACCGGCGCGGTGATGTTCGATCTGTCGGATATCATCGCGGCCCCCTCCGCCTTGCAAGAAGACAGCGTGGCGCAGATCGAGGCCCAGGATGCGCCGACGGTAACCGAAAGTCCTGAAGTCTTGGAGGCCGCCAAGGCCGCGGAACAGCCAATTTTAAGTCAGATACCCTATGACGTTGAGGACGAGAGCTTGAAATTCGGCGTGGCCGCCCCCGAGCCAGAAGCCGAGACGGAGGAGGTGGCCGAAGAGATCGCCGCCGAGCAGGACCCCGAGCAAATCGACGCGGAAAGCCAGATCGGCGCCGAAGCGCGGCAGGCCTCTGAGCAGTCTGTCGCCGGGGTTGAGGCAGACGCGGAAGCGGAAACCGCCAAGGCCGAAAGTGAAGGGCTGACCGCCGAACAGACGGAAGAGATCCGCGACTGGCAGAAAAGCATCGTGTTGTTGATCAGCGGTGCAAAAACCTATCCGGCCAAGGCGCGCAGCGACCGGATCGAAGGCGAGGTGCAGGTGCGCTTCACGCTGGACCGTTACGGGGCGCTGATCGCGGCTGAGGTGGCGCAATCCTCGGGTTCAGAAATCCTCGACATGGCGGCCGTGCAGACGGTCAAGACGCTGGAAAAGATGCCCACGCCGCCCAGCTATCTGAAAGGCGACGAATTCACGCTGATCATCCCGCTGCGTTATAGTTTCAGGTGAACTATATCGGGTTCTATGTCTTGCACCGCCGCGCAGCCGCTTAGCAACATAGCGATTTCCAACTCGTCGCGCAGCAAGCGCAACACATGGCTGACGCCCAGATCGCCAGCCACCGCCAAGCCGCAGGCGATGGGACGCCCGATCAAAACGGCCTTTGCCCCGAGGGCCAGCGCGATCAGGATATCGACCCCGCGCCGGATGCCTCCGTCCATCAACACTGGGTAATCCGGTCCGACCTTGGCAACTATGGCGGGCAGGGCGCTTAGCGTTGAGGGCGCGCGGTCCAGCACCCGGCCACCATGGTTTGACACGATGACGCCCGCCGCGCCGATCCTTTGCGCCTGCGATGCATCCTCTGGATGCAGGATGCCTTTCAGCAGCAGCGGAGCCTCTACCGTCTCGATCAGCCAAGCGACATCAGCCCATGTGGGCAAGGTCTCGGCGATGTGGTCAAAGATGATCGACTGCGCGTCTTCACGCGGTGTGAAGGCAGGCGGCATGAACCGCGCGAGATTGACCGCGCTGACATCGGGCGGCAGCTGAAACTGCGCCTCGATTTCGCGGTCCCGCACCCCTTGGACGGGCGCATCAATGGTCAGGATCAATCTGGTGAAACCCGCGTCCAGTGCCATCTGCGCAAGCGCTTGCGTGGCCTCTCTGCTCCCCATCCAGTGCAGCTGAAACCAGTCACTGCCGGGGCCGCTGCTGCGCACCCTGTCGAGCGGTTCGCTGCTCTGCGCGCTTAGCACCATCTTGATCGACTGGGCCTCGGCCGCGCGGGCGGTCGCGCTCTCGCCTGCGTCATGCAGCAGTCGGTGATAGGCAAAGGGCGCAATCAGAAAGGGCGCAGCGAGCTTTTGTCCCAGCAGCGACACCTCTGTCGACCCGCCCCGCAGATCGCGCAGCACCCGGGGTGTGACCTGCGCCTGCTGAAAAGCGGTTTCATTGGCTGTAGCGGTCTGCCCATCCCCGGCACCGGCCAAGAAATATGCGCGGTTGCGCGGGCTCATCCCTGCGCGTGCACGGCTGTAATAATCGTTCAATGTGCGGGGCAATTGGTCTGGATCAGGCGCTGTAAAACTCAATGTTCTGGCTCCATGCAACGCCCGACCCTGTAAGCCGCCAAAGCCTAAGCTTCGGCGGACAGGCGCTATTTACCGCAATTGGATGCTGGGTAAAACCCAATGCTGGCCTGATCGGCTCAGAGAATGAACAGTCCTAACATCGGTTTTGTCATGAACCTGCGCTGCCGCGCGCCCCGCCCGCGCTGTAGCATTTCGCTCAAACCGCCTCACGCCGCTGCGCATCCCTTACCAAAGCTGATGGGGTGGATGGCTCCTGCTTCAACCGGCGTCGCAATGCGCCATAGTGCAGTTGTCAAAATCTGCTTATGAGAGGAGCCACCCCATGCAAGTTACCACAATCGGCGTTGATCTGGCCAAGAACG